>Ga0209089_10000039_pt1 | contig 116671 bp, 113 predicted proteins | sample ArcticOcean_MG_C_FD_187431 | JGI IMG/M metagenome (GOLD analysis project Ga0209089, IMG submission 187431) | Marine microbial communities from western Arctic Ocean - ArcticOcean_MG_CB2_150 (SPAdes) (version 2) | ecosystem: Environmental > Aquatic > Marine > Oceanic | place: Arctic Ocean...
ATGCGCGGGACGTCGCCTACCACTCGGGTGGTGTGGCCGGCGCCGGTCAGGTCTTCGGCCAGGTTGACGTCGCCCGCGCCGAGGCGGTGGACGGTGCCGTTTTTCAGGCCGATCTCAGCCTCACCGGATAGGGTGATGATGTACTGGCGGCGTGGGGCGATGTGCCAGTCGCTGAAGAAGCCGGGCTGCTGTGCCCGGAAGATGATCCCCTTGGCGTCGTGCAGTTCGTTCCAGGCGGGATGGTCCGCCGGGCTGATCTCCTCGATGTGTGTGGTGCCGTCGTCGCCGGTATACATTCTGATGGAACCCATTTTAATTCTCCTTGGTTTTTCTCTGATTATTGGTGCCGGGACTAGGCTTTTCGTTGGCCATCCGGTTCACCCGTCCGTTCGTCCTGAGCTAGTCGAAGGGCGTTGGCGCAGTCATGGTTCGACGGAGCTCACCACGAACGGGTGGGTGGTAACTTGGCTCCTAGAACCCGGTATGTTCGAACGGAAACTCAACTGTGCTTCACGATATCGTGGTCAACTTCGGCTTTACTTCGACAAGAACCCCTTGATGGCGGCGTAGGCCTCGTCGGGCATCTCTTCCGCTATGTAGTGGCCGCAGGTCAGCGATTGGCCCGTGACGTCGGTGGCGTAGTCCTGCCATATTTTGAGGACGTCCTGGGTGCGGCCGACGAAGCCGGTGGAACTCCACATGGCAAGCATTGGGCAGTTGATCTTCTGATCGAAGTCGGCGTCGTCGTGCACCAGGTCGATGGTGGCACCGGCCCGGTAGTCCTCGCAGACGGCGTGGATGGTGCCAGGGTTGTTGAAACAGCGTAGATAGTCGGCCAACGCCTCTGGCGTGAACACCGTGTCGGCGTCCTTGACCCGGCTGAACCCCCGGCCGGCGTACGACTCCGGGTCCGCCCCGATGACCTTCTCCGGGAAATCAAAGGGCTGGATCAAGAAGAACCAGTGGTAGGTGTTGGTGGCGAAATCTTTGTCGACGATCTGGAACATGGTCCGCGTGGGGATGATGTCCAGCGTGATCAACTTCAGGACGCTGTCCGGATGGTCTTTGGTCAGGCGGTGCGACACCCGGCCGCCCCGGTCGTGGCCCACCAGATAGAACTGATCGAACCCAAGCTGTTTCATGACGTCCACCTGGTCCTGGGCCATGACGCGCTTGGAGTAGTTCATGTGCTCCGGGTCGCCCTCGACCTTGCCGCTGTCGCCATAACCCCGGAGGTCAGGGCAGACCACAGTGAAGTCCTCGGCTAGGCGCGGTGCGATCTTATTCCACATCGCATGGGTCTGCGGGTAGCCGTGGAGCATCAACATGGGAGGCCCGCTGCCGCCCTTGACCAGGTTGATGGTCGTGCCATTCACGTCTAACTGAAGTTCTTCAAATCCTTGAAACATCGGTAATACCTTTTGAGATGAATAAATCTACGCTGATGGGGCCAGGGCTCTTTCCAAGACGCGCCGTAAGGCCGCAGTGAAGGTGTCGATCTCAGCCTCGCCGATCTCCGTGGACACCGCGCCCACCAGATTTGAGGCCATCAGGATGCCTTCGTTTAGCAGCCCCAAGAACACCTGGTGCCGAAAAGCCGAGTCCTCGGTGGCGATGTCCCGGTAGCCCACCAACTCCTCGCTGGTGAAATGTATGCCGAACAAAGAACCCAGTCCTGTCACCTGGACCGGCGTCTCCAGTTCCGCGCCCACCTTGAGAATCTCGGCCCGGAGGTAATCGGTCATCTCGGCCAGCTTGCGGTAGACGTCGGGGGTGAGTTCTTCCAGTGTCGCCGCCCCGGCCAGCATGGTCACCGGGTTGGCGTTGAACGTCCCAGCGTGCGCCACCCTGGGTCCGCCGGGCGCCGTCGGGTCATATAGGTCCATGATGTCTTTCTTGCCGCCAAAGGCGCCGATGGAGAACCCGCCGCCGATGATCTTGCCCAGGGAGGTCATGTCGGGGGTGATCCCGTAATACTCCTGAGCGCCGCCGTACGAAGCGCGGTAGCTAATGACCTCATCGAAGATCAGGATGATTCCGTTGGCCGTAGTGAACTCTCGCAGCATGGCCAGGAATTCTGTGGTGGCCAGCAGCATCCCGACCGACCCCAGCATGGGCTCGATAATCACCGCCGCCAGTTCGTCTTTGTGGGCTTCCAGGGTCTCACGGGCGATTACCGTTTCATTGAAAGGAATCACCACTACCTGGTCGAGCGTCCCTTCGCCCAAGCCCTCTGTTGCCGGCATGGCGTCGGGGTGTGCCCGGTCGCCGGCCTTGGCTGGGTTGGTCCGCACGCTGACGCTGACCTGGTCGTGGCTGCCGTGATAGCCGCCCTCGACCTTGGCGATCTTGCTCTTGCCGGTGACCGCCCGCGCTGCCCGGATGGTGTTCAGGGTTGCCTCAGTCCCGGAGTTGGTGAAACGCACCAGGTCAAAACTGGGGATGCGCTCGCAGAGCAGCTTGGCCAGGCGTACCTGATGAGAGTTAGGGGCGTTGTAGACCACTCCGTGGGACATCTGTTCGGTGACCGCGTCCACCACGACCTTGGGACCATGTCCGAGGACGAGGGTGGTCATGGTGCCGATGAAATCCAGCCGGTCTGTGCCGTCGGAATCGACCACATGGCAGCCCGAAGCATGGTCGACGAAGATGGGGTACGGCGCCCAGAAGATGGAGTTCCGGCTGTCTCCCCCCGGCATATAGTTCTTGGCTTCCTCCCAGAGGTCCTTCGACTTGGTGGTTGATTGGATGTATCGGTCTAGTTCGCTGGTGGTGTCAGCCATGAGTAACTCCTCGTTCCGCGCCTGTATCTGTTACCCGTATCGATTTATAGATGATAGGGGCTTTGCGTTTCTCTGTCACCCGGACCCTTCCGGTTCTCTGCCATCCGGACCCTTCCGCACAAAGGGAGTATTCTTTTTGTCGCAAGGGCCGAGACTAAGACCCTGTCTGATCTGCTGTGGCCGTTTCCGCTTGGGCAGGCGTGGCGCTGGGGAAGTAGAGCTTTCTAAGTTGTCCGCTGCCCAGGCTGATAACCACCACGGCCACGAATACGAGACCGCCGAACACCAACACCGATGATGCGCTAAAGACGTCGGCGAAGGCGGCGTTGGCCATGTTGGTGACGGCCATACTGCCGCCGACATGAACCGAATAGACCCCAGCGACACGCCCCCGGACATGGTCTTCGGTCAAAGACTGGATGATTGTGTGGCTGATGGTCATGAACCCGGCCTGATTGGCCCCCATAACCACTGTGGCGGCGATGGACAGGGTGCTGCTGTCCGACCAGGACAACAACATCGGCCCCAGCCCGCTGGACAGCGCGAAGAACAAGAACAGCTTGCCTCGGGCGGACTCACTGCGTACCCCGGCCAAGAAGACGGAAGTCAATAATGCCCCGCCACCGATGCCCGCGATCAGGAAGCTCGCGCCGACCGAACCCGCGTCCAACTTTTCTTTCGATATGGCCGGCAGCAATGACTCGTAGGACATGGTGAGTGCGCAGTGGGCCAGGACAATCAGCACCATCACCCTAATAGTTGGCCGCTTGTAAACGTAGACGAACCCTTCAAACAGGTTGGCCAAGAACCCCTGGCTCTTGTCGATTACGCCAGTGGACCGGGTCTTCACGCGGCAGACCTGCAAGAAGCCGAAGAAGTAGAAACTGCTGCAGAGCCAGAAGGCGGCCTCGATATTCACGAAACCCAGCAGCGGGATGATAGCCAGTGCCCCGAGCATTCGCGCGCCCTGTTGGGTGGCCTGGTTCAACGCGATGGCGTTCATGAGGTGGTTTTTTTCCACCAAGTTAGGTATCAACGCGGTGGCCGTGGTCATCTGGGCCGCCCGCAGCGTGCCATTGATCAGGGCCAGGAACGTCAGCACCCAAGGACCGGCCATGCCGTTCATGACCAACAGCGCCAGCAGGATATTGTTGCCCATGTTCAGGGCAAATATGTATTTCAATAACGTTTGCCGGTCGAACCTGTCGGCCAGGAATCCGGCGATCGGTGTGGAAAAAACCCTGGGCACTATGGCGGCAAACGTAACCACCCCAACCCAGAGCGAGCCGTCGGTTAGTTCAAATGCCAGCCAACCCTGGGCGATGATCAGCGCCCAGGCGGCGGATGCGGAAAATGTGGTCGCTATCCATAGGTTCCGGTAGTCCTTGTATTGCAGGGCCAGGAGAAACCGGTCTTTAGTGGTCTCTAATAAAGTTGTCATGCCATTCCCAATTGATATAAAGCCCGCATGATTATAGCAGCCTACCGGGGTCTAACTGGGTTGGTTTAATTAGTGCGGTTTATTTCTGTGGTTCGTTTCTACCTAATCAGTCTTGACTGTCCTCTGGCCGCTAACTACAATCGCCAAAGCCGCTCACGAGTCTGATTCTCCAGGCGACGCCAATGCCGACCTCTTGAGGATGGATATGCCCTTTCAAGCCCCCGCTGATGGTGTCCTGTTGCCTCCCTACCGCATTCTGGACCTTACGGGTCCGGACGGAGTGTTCTGCGGTAAATTGCTGGCCGATTATGGCGCGGACGTCATCAAGATTGAGCCTCCCGGCGGTGACTCGACCCGGCAGCGGGCGCCGTTCATCGGAGACCAGCCTGGCCAAGAACGCAGCGCCTACTTCCTGTTTTACAACACCAACAAGCGTTCGGTGACCTTGAGCTTGGAAAGCCCCCAGGGACAGGACCTGTTCAAGAAAATGGCCGCATCCGCCGACGTGGTGATCGAAAGTTTCCCCGTCGGCTACATGAAGTCCATCGGGCTGGATTTTGACACCTTGCAAGCCATCAACCCGGGGTTGGTCATGGCTTCGGTCACGCCATTCGGTCAGACCGGCCCTTGGAAGGACTACTACTCTTCCGACCTGATATCGCTGGCCGCCAGCGGGTTCATGCAGATAACTGGCGACCCAGACGGCCCACCCCTGCGCCAGGGCAACGAGCAGTCCCACTTCCCTGGTGCTCAGTATGCCGCATCGTCCATCATGGGGGCATTGTTCTACCGGGACATCCAGGGCGGCAGCGGACAATATATCGACATCTCCATGCAAGAGGCGATGATCACCTTTTACACCGACGCCCACCCGGCCCTGGCCTGGATACTCCGGGGCGAGAACGTGACCAGGGTTGGGCCGAACTCGACCTTGGTGATCCCGCTGGGGGTCTTCCCCAGTAAGGACGGCTGGATATCCGCTGGCGTCATCACGCCCCGAGAGTGGGAAAACCTATCGCAGTGGATGTTCGAGGTCACCGGCAATGAGGAGATCCTGAACGACGACTACAAAGGCGGCAATCAGGACCGCGCTCCCCATAGAGACATCATCACAGCGTATGTGATCGATTTCACCACCCGCTTCACATCCGAAGAGCTCTTCCACGAAGGTCAAGAACGGAACCTGGTCTTCATACCGGTGAACTCGGTTTCCGACCTGCTGTCCGACCCCCAACTCGAGGCCAGCAATTTCTGGTACGAGCTGGATCACCCGGAAGCAGGCGCCCTGAAATACCCGCTGGGCGTGTTTGATAGTGAGGAAGTGTCTCCGAGTATGCTGCCAGCCCCACACTTGGGTCAGGACAACGAGGCCATATTCAGCGGTGAATTGGGCCTGAGCGAACCGGAGCTCGCCTCCCTCCGCTCCCAAGGAGCGATCTGAGCATGGTTGACGCCAAGAAACCCCTATCAGGAATCCGAATCCTGGAGCTAGGCCCTTACGTGGCCCTTCCATTGACGGGGCGCATCCTGGCGTCCATGGGCGCCGAGGTGATCAAGGTCGAGACCAACAAGGTCCTTGATGAAATGAACTTCATCCCGGCTTGGTCCCGGGGCGGTGGCCAGCCGGAATTTCAGCGGGGCAAGAAACGAATCACCATCGACGTCCGAACTCCCGGCGGCCTGGAAGTGTTCAAGGAACTGGTCAAGGTCAGCGATGTCTTCATGACCAACTTCCGGCGCAACATCCTGGACCGTTGGGGCATAGACTTCCCTGATTTACGCAAGCTACGTCAGGACATCATCTTGATGTGGCAGACCGGCCTGGGGGGAATCGGCCCCTACTACACCTATAAGTCGTACGGAATTTTGGTACAGCACATGGGTGGGGTTTCCCTGATGTCCGGCGAAGAGGGTGAGCCTCCGGCCACAATCAACAGCTCATATTCCGACTATCACACCGGCGTTTTCCAGCCGGTGGCCATCATGGGTGCGCTGATGCGCCGGGCGTTGACCGGCCAGCCGGCCACCATGGAATCGTCCATCTTCAAGTCGGGCGCGGTAACCGCCGGCCCGGCCATACTCGACTACCAGTCCAACGGCCGCATGCCACCACGGATCGGCAACCGGGACCGATTTTCGGCGCCTCACGGCGTCTACCAATGCCAAGGTGACGACCGCTGGTGCGCCATAGCCGTGCAAACCCCAGAACACTGGGAAGCCTTCTGCCGGGCCATCGGCAGCCCGGACTGGTGCAGTGAGGCGGTTTTCTCGACGCTCGAATCAAGGTTGGCCAACCAAGACCGGTTGGACGAATTGGTGGGTGAATGGACCGCCACCCAGACCGCAGAAGACGCCATGACAAAGCTCCAGGAAGCCGGGGTACCCGCCAGCCTGGTATCTCAAGGCCAAGACATCCATGAAAGCGAACACCTGAAGGCCCGCGAGTTTTACCAGCCCTCGCCGTTTTTCCTGGCCGAACGTGACCGGCCTGCATACGAATGGGAGACCAAAGAGGGCATCTCCGCTACCAACCCGCCCAGACTATCCGAGTCCCCCTTGGACTTCGGACATTACAGCAACGTTGGCGGGGACAACGATTACGTTTTCAAAGAGATACTGGGCATGTCCCAATCGGAGATAGACCGTCTCACAGAGAACCAATCTTTATACTGATGTATGGCAATTCGAAAGACGGCCGTGCTATCTCGCTCATCCTGAGCCTGTCGAAGGACGTTGGCTGATGCGCATGCATGGTTCGACGGAGCTCACCACGAACGGTGGGTAATCCCGAATAAAAAGAAACAAACCAAACCCCTGAAAGCTGACGGCTGTCAGCTTGGCCTGTGAGGAACCATGTACGACTACAGCGCTTACGAACACCTGATCATCGAGGTCAAAGACGGCGTCGCCCTGCTGACCATAAACCGGCCCGAGGTCTATAACGCCACCAACTTCAAGCTGCACAACGAATTGAGCGTGATTTGGCTGGACCTAGCCAAGGACGACGATGTCCGAGTAGCCGTGATAACAGGCGCCGGAACAGCGTTCTCGGCGGGCGGCGATTTTGACCTGATACAAGATTCCATCGGCAACGGTAAGATAATCGCCGGAACCATGGAAGAGGCCCGTGACATCGTCCACAACATGATCAATCTGGACAAGCCGGTCATCTCCGCCATCAATGGCGTGGCGGTCGGAGCCGGGTTGGCCGTGGCACTGCTGGCCGACATTTCCATAGCATCAGACAAGGCCCGTTTCACCGACGGCCATGTTCGCTTGGGTGTTGCCGCAGGGGACCACGCAGCGGTGATCTGGCCGATGCTGATCGGGATGGCCAAGGCAAAATACTATCTGCTGACCTGCGAATTCCTGGACGGCACCGAGGCTGAACGCATCGGCCTGGTCAGCCAGGTGGTGCCCCATGACGAACTGATGGACAAGGCCATGGGCGTTGCCAATAAGTTGGCGAACGGCTCGCAACAGGCCATCCGGTACACCAAGCGCTCGCTGAACCAGTGGCTGCGTCAGGCCGAGCACACCGCCTTCGATTACTCTCTGGCCCTGGAGATGTTGGGGTTCTTTGGCGAAGACATTCAAGAAGGCCTGGACGCCGTGCGGGAACGGCGCGACCCGAAATTCCCGTCGGTCCAATAATTTATGAACTACCGAAAATTCGGCAATACAGACATACAGGTCTCGGAGATTGGGTTCGGCTGCGGCGACGTCGGCGGACTCATGGTCAAGGGCGAACCAGCCGATCAGGTACGCGCCGTGTCGCGAGCCATGGAACTGGGCATCAACTACTTTGACACCGCCTCCCGTTACGGTGGCGGCCAATCCGAAACCAACCTGGGCCGGGTGTTAAAGGAGTTGTCTGCCGAGGTCTATGTTGGCACCAAGTACAGTCTGTACGAGTCAGACCCACATGACCTCAAGGCGGGCGTTATCCAGTCCGTGGAAGCCAGCCTGAAGCGGCTGGGACGGGAGCAGGTTGACCTGATCCAACTCCATGACCGCATCAGCTCCCAGACCGACATCTCGGCCCGGGCCATCACGGTGTCCGATGTGTTGGGGCAGGTGCAAGAGGGCCTTGAAGTTCTCAAATCGCAGGGCAAGGTCCGGTTCTACGGCATGACCGGTGTAGGAGAGCCCGCAGGTATCCACGAGGTCATATCTTCCGGCCTAGTCAGCACTGTCCAGACCGTCTACAACCTGATCAACGCCAGCGCCGGAGCGGCGACACCGGCTGGTTTCGACATGACAGACTACGACCGGCTGATCGACCTGGCTGCTGAGAAACAGGTCGGCATCATAGTCATCCGGGTGCTGGCGGCTGGAGCCCTCACTGGGACATCCGTACGGCATCCTGTGGCAATGCCGACAGTCGCGCCCATCGGGTCGGGGAAAGACTTTCAGCAGGACGAGTCCAGGGCCGCGAAATTCGCGTTCTTGGTTGACGAAGGTTTCGCCGGCGACATGCCCGGGGCCTCCATTCGGTTCGCCCTGAGCAACCCTGGTGTATCGACGGTGCTGGTCGGATATTCCGACATTGCCCACCTGGAACAATCCGTCGAATATGCAGGTAAAGGGCCGCTGCCATCCGAAGCCTTGGCCAGGCTGCCCCAAGCCTGGTCCACATTCGTGAACTAGAGATATGAACGAGATACTCGGCAACCTGGACAGCCTGCGCAGCGCCATGGACAACAGCGATTTCGACGCGATAATCGCGATGTCGCCGGAGAACGTGCCCTATACCTCCGGAGTCGGCATCTGGTCCCAGAAGGTTATCCGGGACCGGCTGGCCCTGGTGGTCTGGCCCAGGGAGGGCGAGCCCACGCTGATCGTTGCCACCAACGAAGAGGGTTACGTCAGAGAGAAGTCCTGGATAACCGACGTCCGGGCCTACTCCCAGCACCAGGACTCGCCCATCAAACTGCTCTCGGACGTGCTCCAAGAGAAGGGTCTTGGCGCAGGCAAGATCGGCTTCGAGCCAGCCTACCTGACCGCCGACTACTACCTTGAGCTCTTGGAGACCATGCCCGAGGCCAAGTTCGAGTCCTGCGAGCCCATGTTGCAGAAGGTCCGGATGATTAAGACCGACGCCGAGATAGACCTGCTCTGCCGCGCGGCAACATCAACTGAACGGGCTCTGATGGCGACCTATTCCACCGTCCGGCCTGGCGAGAAAGAACGTGACCTGGTGGCCCGGTTGGGCGCCAACATCCTGCAGTCCGGGGCCGAGCTGCCATCATTCTTGTTCTTCACAGTGGGACCCAACACCGGCTACGCCCACCCCGACCCTACCGATATTGAACTCCAGCCCAACGACATCCTCAAGGCGGACTGTGGCGGCTGGTTCTCGGGGTACTTCTCAGACATTGGCCGGACAGTGGTTGTCGGCAAGGCCACCGATGAGCAGCGTTCCATCTACAACAGGCTGTCAGAGGTGCACCGGAAGACCATTGCAACTATGGTGCCGGGCACTCCCGCCAACGAGGTCTTTCGGCAGAATAAAGAGTTCTATAAAGAGGCGGACATCGAGTTTAACCTGCCCTTCGCCGGACACGGTCTGGGCCTCTACATCCATGAGATGCCCATGCTGGCCGCCTACGACCATACGCCCCTCGCGCCCAACATGGTCTTTGCGGTAGAGACCAGGGTCCGCTGGCCCGGAGTCCAGGGATTCCACATAGAAGACCTGGTAGTCATCCGGGAAGACGGCCCAGAGATAATCACCAAGTTCATGGACACCAGCCGGTTGATGGAACTCTAGTTTCAGCGTCGGCTAGGTTTGGAAGGATTTAAGAAGTGACATCAGGACAGCAGGCGACCAAAGTAGCCATTGTAACGGGAGCGGGCACTGGTATTGGCCGGGCGTCGGCGCTTGGGTTGCTGCGGGATGGATTCTCGGTGGCGCTGGCCGGCCGGCGCATGGAACCCTTGGAGCAGACCATGGAGCAGGCGGGGAGCTTGGCTTCGAAGACCATCGCCGTTTCCACCGATGTGGGTAACCCTGACTCGGTGCGCGACCTATTCGCCAAGACCCTGGAGTCGTTTGGGCGGCTGGATGTTCTATTTAATAATGCTGGCACAGGCGCGCCGGCGGTGCCGATGGAAGATCTGACCTATGAGCAATGGCAACGTGCGGTTGATGCAAATCTTACCGGCGTTTTCCTGTGCACTCAGCAGGCCATTCTGATCATGAAATCCCAGGACCCGATGGGCGGACGCATTATCAACAACGGCTCCATTTCTGCTTATGCACCCCGGCCGAATAGCGCGCCCTACACGGCGACCAAACATGGAGTGACCGGGTTGACGAAGTCGACTTCCCTTGACGGCCGCCGGTACAACATCGCGTGCAGCCAGATCGACATTGGCAACGCCGCCACTGAGATGACCGACCCCATGGAAGCTGGAATCATACAACCCCACGGCGCGGTGGTCGTTGAGCCTAGATTCGATGTCGAACACGTTGCCGATGCAATAGTCTACATGTCGAATCTGCCCTTGGACGCCAACGTCCAGTTCATGACGATAATGGCGACCAATATGCCCTACATCGGCCGCGGTTAGGGGCCCTAAGGCCGGATCAACCACCCTCGTAGGGGCGGGTTTCTAACCCGCCCAAATTCGCCTCAACCATCTCACAGACGGCTGGGTTTTCCTCGTCCTCCGCCCATTTCAACGGGTTCTCGACGATGTATCGCCGAACCCTGTCTAGGTCATCCTCGGTGCGCACGACATGTTCGTAGTAATTCCGTTGCCAAACGGGGTTGCCGGGGGGTCCATTGAGCCGGTTGATTCCTAGAGATGAATAGGTCTTAAAACCGCGAATCATTTCCGGCAGTCCGTGTCTTGGTTTGGCGTGTCTTGGATTGGTAGGAGGCGAAGAGTGGGCGGGTTGAAAACCCGCGCCTACGGAGGATGGATCGACTTCGGTCAAGCAGATTATGCCGTGAACATGATTCGGCATTATCACGAATTCGTCTAAAGAAGCATTGGCGTAGTGGCTGGGCAATCCAGCCCATTGTTCAGCCACGATCAGTCCGCTCTTGTTGAGCCTCATTCGTCCGTCGACAATATCACCGAAAATACATTGTCGTCTTGCGGCGCATATGGTCACGAAATAAGCCCCCGGATGGGAATAGTCGTGACTAGGCAATCGCTTCGAGCCGAGCTCAGAGTAATTTGAAATTCTGGTCATTGCGGAACCGAATTTAGGATGCAAGGTTCCCAATGATGGCTCATAGGGAGCCTTCGCGCTCCCGCCAACTGTCAGCAATCTCCGTAGGTGCGGGTTTCTAACCCGCCCTTCCAATGTGCAGACACGCTAAAAATGGCCAACGATCGCCGTGGCCAACCCTAAGGCCGGATTAACCAAACTGCCAAAAACAGGACTGTTACGGCGGCTAACAGGTTTATTCCGGCGGTCATCCGGACTAATTTTCGACTGAGGCTTTGGGGTAGGACTTGTCCGGCCGCCCGGGCTGCGTCCAGCCGCTCCAGCAACCTGGGACCCAGCCAGAAATCGTGCATCAGGCTCAATAGCACCACGGCTGCAAATATGATGGATTTGGCCTGCAGGATGTTCATGAACCGGCCACCCTCGCTGAAGAACACCCCGGGCCTGATGCCCCAATGCTCCCAGGCTAGATAGACGCCGCTCAATCCCAGGAGAATCATCGCCGCCCAGGCCACCTTTAGGAACCGATTTGCCGCGTCCCGCAGCATCTCCAGCCCTGCTCCGGGAGGCCCGCCCGATTGCATCGCTTTACGTGCGGTGGGAAGCATGATCATCACCAGGAAAAGCATCCCACCAACCCAGACAACGGCCGACAGAATGTGTATCGCAACCGCTACTTGATACACGGTTACTGGGCCATGTAGCCGCCGTCCACCGGCATGTTATGTCCGGTGACGAACGAGGCGGCGTCTGAGGATAACCATACGACGGCTTGGGCGATCTCCGACGGTTCTCCCAGCCGTCCCAGGGGGTGCCGGGAAGCCACCCGCTCTTCGAACCCTTCATTGTTGTCGAAAACGCCTTGGACCAATGGGGTGTGGATGTAGCCGGGGCAAACCGCGTTCACCCGTATCCCGGCATGGGCGTATTCCAGGGCCGTCGCCTTGGTCAGGCCGGTCACGCCGTGCTTGGCGGCCACGTAGGCCACGGTCCCTTGTAGTCCGGTCAGTCCGGCGATGGATGCAGTGTTCACGATGGCCCCGCCACCCTGTTTAAGCATCTGGGGTATCTCAGCCTTCATGCAGAGCCAGACCCCCTTCAGGTTGATGCTGATCACCCGGTCCCAGTCATCTTCAAGATAATCGGCGGTCAGCAGCCGGTCCCGGCCTCCGGATATGCCGGCGTTGTTGAAGGCGCAGTCCAGGCTGCCGAAAGCCTCCACTGCCTGGGCCACCATTGCCTCGGTGTCCTGGGGCTTCGAGACGTCAGCATAGACCAAGATGGCTTCGCCGCCAGCCTCTTTGATCAGTTGAACGGTCTCTTCGCCGCCCTCCACATTTACGTCAGCTACCACGACCCGGGCGCCTTCCTTGGCGTATGCCAACGATGCAGCCCGTCCGATGCCGGACCCTCCGCCTGTGACCAGGGCCGTCTTGCCGTCCAAACTTCCAGCCATGAACCATCTCCTAACGTCGTTTGTGACCTGACGGAATTATACCCATGGTTCCTAGTTTGGCAACTGCCGAAACACTGCCGTCTACCTACCGCAGCCCAGGCACAGCGTGTAGAATAGCCCGACAATCAACCACGACTGGAAAGGACTTATGAAAGACGTTGCCACCAACATGCCCGACTATGATTTCGCCTACGCGAACGACCGCCTGGAAGTACCTGAGTATTTCAACTTCGGGTTCGACGTGGTGGACAAATGGGCTGACGACCGTACCAAGGTGGCTTTGATCTCCATCGACCCGACCGGAGAGAACGTCCAGCACCATACCTTCTGGGACCTCAAAGTTCTTTCCAACAAATACGCCAACGCTCTCCGCGGCCGGGGGATCAAGAAGGGAGACCGGGTCTTCATCATGCTGCCCCGAATCCCCGAGTGGTACGTGGTCATGCTGGGCTTGATGAAGCTTGGCGCCCTACCGATGCCCGGCACTACTCTGCTCACTCCCAAAGACATCGAGTACCGGATCAACACCGCCGAAGCCGTGATGGCCATCACCGACGAAGAAAACGCCAGCAAGGTTGACGAGGCTGCCGGTGCCTGCAAGACGCTGGAGCATCTGGTGGTGGTCAAGGGTGAGAAGCGGGGCTGGCTGTCCTACGAGGAAGAAATCGCCAACGCATCTCCGGTCTTGGAGAACGTGGAACGCACCCGAAGTGACGACCCGCTGTTGATCTATTTCACCTCGGGCACGGTGGGTTATCCAAAGATGGTGCTCCACACCCAGGCATCCTGCGCCATCGGCCACACCATCACCGCCAAATATTGGCAGGACCTGACGGCTACCGACCTGATGTGGACGCTGTCGGACACCGGCTGGGCCAAAGCGGCCTACGGCAAGCTCTTTGGCCAATGGATTCTGGGCGCGGCGGTGATGCAGCACGACGCCCGAGGACGCTTCGACGCGCCGCTGACGCTAAGCCTGTTGGAGAAGCATGGCGTGACTGTGTTCTGCGCACCGCCAACTGCTTACAGAATGATGGTGCTGGAGGACCTGAGCAAGTACCACCTGGATAACCTGCGCCACTGCACCGGCGCCGGAGAGCCACTCAACCCCGAGGTGATGAAGCAGTGGGAAGATGGTACCGGCCACGTGATCTACGACGGATACGGCCAGACCGAGACGGTGGTCTTGGTGGCCAACTTCCGCTGTAATGAAGTCCGGCCTGGTTCCATGGGGCTGCCCTCCCCCGGCTTCACAATTGGCGTGGTGGACGAGCAGGGCAACGAAGTACCTGTCGGCGAAGAAGGTCAGATCGCGGTCAAAATCAAACCAGATCGCCCAGTGGGGTTATTCCAGGAATACTGGAAGGACCCGGAAGAGATGGAACGGTCTTTCCTCGGCGACTGGTACCTGACCGGCGATAAGGCCTACAAAGACGAGGACGGCTATTTCTGGTTCGTAGGCCGGGCCGACGACGTGATAATCTCTGCCGGCTACCGCATCGGTCCATTCGAGGTCGAGAGCGCCTTGATCGAACACCCGGCGGTGGCCGAGTCGGCCGTGGTGGCCAGCCCGGACCCGGTGCGGGGCGATATCGTCAAAGCGTTCGTTATCCTGGCCCCGGACTACGTGGCCTCAGATGAACTTGTTGTCAGCCTTCAGGACCACGTACGCACCACCACCGCACCCTATAAGTATCCCAGGGCCGTTGAGTTCGTGACCGAGCTGCCCAAGACAGTCAGCGGCAAGATCCGCCGCGTGGAGCTCAGGCAACAAGAACTGGACAAGGCCAATGGTGGCGCGTAATTTCTGGGCCACTGAACCGGAGGGCCTATCCGTCGCGGCGCACCAGCGGCTCCACCGGTGACGGAGAGGTGTGATAGGAGTAGTAGCGAACACCGGCGCAGGGAACAAAATGGTACCAATGGATCAGTTCCGGCTCACCCTCCGAGTGTTCGACGATCTCCTCTAGCTCTTTAATGAGATGCTTGGGAATCGGTATCACCGGCTCCCTGATTCGATCGGGCAACCCAGCTCGGTCGCGTAAGACAAGTGTCATACCACAGCCTCCTTCCCTGGGACGACGGGCCCGAGATACCTCGATATTCAGTGGATATAGCCGCTCGCCGTCCGGGCACTCCAAGTCAACACTATTTTCCATCGGGCACGCGATTCTCAGCAGGGCCAAACGGCCTGGCCCACTGCGCCGATCGACCCCAATTTATGTATACTCTCCCCACGACCAAACGATCACAGCCTAAAATCTAAACTTCAGCTAACGGAGGCCCACCGTGCCCAAAGCGACTATCAATGGAACAGACATTTACTACGAGTCCACCGGCGATGACTCGGCCCCGGCCATAATCTTTGCCCACGGGCGGGGCGGCAACCACATCAGCTGGTGGCAGCAGGTGGCCGCTTTCTCCGGCGAGTACCGCTGCATCACCTTTGACCACCGTGGCTGGGGAGCATCGATAGCCGAGCACGGGTCGCCGCTGCGCGAGAATTTCATCGCCGACCTGACCGCCCTTCTTGACCATCTGAAGATCGAGAAGGCGTACCTGGTAGCCCAGTCTATGGGAGGATTCAGTTGCTTGGGGTTCGCCCTTGCACACCCGGAGCGCACCCTGGGCCTGGTATTGGGGGACACCACCGGCGGCGTGGCCACCGAGGGCACCTTGGCGGAGTTGGACAAAACGAACCCACCTGAAGGATTGCGCCGGTCGTTGTCGGCCAGCTTCATCCAAGAGAACCCGGCCCTTACTTTCCTTTACCAGCAGATCGGAGGCTTGAACCCGCCCCGGGGCGAGGACGGAGTCATATCCGGGTTCCGGCTGAAAGACGGCCCTCAGGCTGAGGACTTTGCCGGCTGGACGATACCCACCCTGCTGATCGTCGGCAAAGAGGACGCCATCTTCCCGCCCGAGGTCATCGCCGAGGTGCAGAAGGTGATCCCCGGCTCACGGATGGAAGTGGTGCCCGGAGCCGCCCACTCTGCCCACTTTGAGCAGGCAGAGATCTTCAACAAGCTGCTGACGGAGCTATTCGCTCAAGCCCGTTCCGGAAGCGAAGCCGGAGCGGCGGCTGACTAACTTCGTCGTCCGACCTGCGGAGAGACATATGCGACCGAAGATTAGACTGGCGAACGAGTATGACGCTGAGCAGATTCGCGCCATTTACGCCCCGTCCGTTTTGGAATCTGTAATCTCCTTCGAGTTGGACGTTCCACCGGTGTCCGAGATCGTACACAGGCTACGCATCACCTTGGACCGATTCCCGTGGCTGGTATGTGAAAACCAAGGAACGGTCCTAGGCTATGCCTACGCGGGCCCCCACGAGAGCCGGGCGGCCTATCAGTGGTCCGTGGATGTCTCCGTGTATATCGGTTCCGATGTCCACCGTAAAGGTGTTGGCCGAGGGCTCTACGGCTCCCTACTGAGTCTGCTTAAACTGCAGGGATTCCACCGGGCGTTCGCTGGCATAACCCTGCCGAACCCCGGCAGCGTCGGCCTTCATGAGTCCATCGGATTCGAGCGATTAGGTATCTACCGCGATGCCGGGTATAAATTCGGAGACTGGCATGATGTCGGCTGGTGGCAATTGTCTCTTCGGGAGAAGGGAGGGCCTCCGGACCCGCCCACGTATCTGCCTCAGGTAGTCCAGTCTGTCGAGTGGGAAATGGCCATGAACGAGGGGCTCGCTGTGATGCGGTTTTGACATTCAGGAATTCGGATTGCTTAAAAAAGGGGCCGTCCCGACATGTCGGGACGGCCCCTTTTTGATTTTACGGAATCGGGTCGGTTACCCGCCGATGGTGCCCGGTCCCCAGTTGTTGGGGATATTGAGCAGATTAGAGTCCAGGTTCGTAACGTCGCTCTGGCCGCAGAAGTCCATGACTCTGCCAACCTCTTCCCGGAGCAGTTCCAGGACATTATGAACGCCGTCTTCACCCTCGGTGGCCAGGCCCCAGTACAGAGGCCGGCCGATGCCGACGGCTTTGACTCCCATCGCCAGGGCTTTTAGAACGTCACTGCCGCGGCGGACGCCCGAGTCCAAGTAGACTTCGCATTGGCCATTAACGGCCTCGACGACTTCCGGTATCGTTTCAATGGAGCTGAGAGTCTGGTCCAATTGCCGTCCACCGTGGGTGGAGACCAGTACGCCTTCGCAGCCATGTTCCACGGCCAGCTTGGCATCTTCGCCTACCCTGATTCCCTTTAACACGAGGGGCAGCGAGGTCAGACCGCGGAGCCATGCCACATCGTTCCAGGTTAGGGGGTCGGCCCGTGAAACGTCCCAGCCGGGAGTCTCGTCGGTGCCGCTGATCTCGTTGCGGGGAAGTCCCAAGTCCCGGAAGTTACCCAGTTCCAGCATGCGCTCGAACCGGTTGTGCAGGTCGCGTTCCTTCGGGCTGGGTACGGGGGTGTCGATGGTCAGGACGATGGCCTTGTAACCGGCATCTTCGGCCCGGCGCACCAGCATCTCGGTCAGGCTCTGGCCCCGGTGGTAAAGCTGGAACCATAAAGGCCCGGTAGCAGCTTCTGCTACCTCTTCCAAGCTGCAGTTGGAGGCAGTGCTGAGCATCATCAATGTGTTAGAACGCCCGGCGGCTCTGGCGGTCGCAACTTCAGCGTCGGGGTGGGCCAGCCCATGGCTACCGGCAGGGCAGACAAAGACGGGAAAGCTCAGGTCTTCACCGAGCATGGTGGTAGAAATCTTCCGTTCTTCAACGCTGCGCATGAATCGGGGGCGGATGGTCAGTTGATCAAAGGCGCTCCGGTTCCGCTTGGTGGTTAGTTCGTCCATGGCGCCGGCGTCGATGAAGTCCCAGTTGTCGTGGGGCAGAGCTAATTGGGCTCTGGCTTCATAGTCGTAAAGATTGATGGGGTCGTTTGCCATCAGGTCCTCCTAAATAGTTGGCCGGATATCCGCTGGCGAACCAGCCCATCTCATCACAAAACGGGATATCGCAGCGAGGTCAAAATCGAACTTACTCTAACGCGAACTAGGCGCGGTGGCAAGTGTGGCTGAGCTTATTGAAAAGTATGCTGTTGATAAATAGTGTTTGACCCTACGGAAGACCCCTAATAACATTGAATATATGATTAAGACGTTCCGGAACCAGGAATCCAAACAGATATTCGAGCGCATGGGGCCGTATGACCTGGCGCCGGATGTGCTGCGCGCCGCGCAAAGAAAGCTCGCGATGCTGGATGCGTCCGACTGCCGAGAGGACCTTAGTTCGGCGCCGGGAAGCAATCCGAATAGAGTGTCTGGGAGAAAGTCGAAACAGAGCGGTCAACGTTTTGAGGGCCGCTGGTGGTTGCGCTTCCGGTGGGTGGAAGGGGACATCTACGGCGTTGAGATAACGCATTACACCCTAGGAGCAGCCGCATGACTACTGAGATAGCCGAGACGACCGATATAGCTGAGACAACCGGGACGATAGAGACAAAAGGCAAAATATTGCCGGTCCATCCTGGCGAGATTTTGATGGAAGAATTCATCAAACCGCTGGGCATCAGCCAATACCGGCTGTGCAAGGACATCACCGTCCAACCCCGGCGTATCAACCAGATAGTGCACGGAGAACGCGGCATCACCGCCGAGACAGCCCTGCGTCTATCACGCTATTTCGGAACCTCCGAGCGGTTCTGGATGAACCTTCAGATCAGATATGACTTGGAGATGGAGAAAGACCGGCTGGGCGACCGGTTGGATACGGAAGTAAAGGGATTCACGGATGAAACCGTGGACAAGCCGACAGCACCGCCATCTGCGGCTGAACTGTTGGACCAGATCATATCGCCGGATGCCGGGCCGTTAATGGTGAATAATTACCCTCCGGAAGATGCGGAAGTGATTGGATCGGCGGCTGCATCGGTGGACGCACCGCTATCAGCGTCTGATCTGTTGGACCAAATCATATCGCTGGATGCCGGTCCGCTAATGGTGACCAATTACCCACCGCAAGCTACGGATTAATAGAGTCACCGCAAATAGTCAGAACGAAAAGAGAGGGGGCGGACAAATTGTCCGCCCCCTCTCTTTTGCTTGCTTGTAACCGGTTGTTACTGACTTACTCGGCGTCGTCTGAAGTCGAGTCGGAGTCATTCTCCTGTATGGGGGTGATGGGCACCAAGCCGGGTATCCACCACTTCTCCCATTGATCATCTATCTTCCCTTGGAAAAACTGGATGTCTTCCTTGGTGAAGTGGGCAAAGCGGCCCTGGCGCATCAGATAATTTTCCACGGGCTTCCGTTTGCGGATGCCCTTGGCGATCGCACGGCTGGGTCCGTTGAGGATCAGCTCGTTTTCGATGATCTCGTATTGGATCCACAGACCGGTCTCGATGGCCAGCATCCCCAGTTCGTGGGAGTACTTGGGGTCATAGTCCCAGCCCTTGGGGCAGGGGTCGATGCAGTGGATGAAGGTGGGTCCGCCGGCGGTCAGAGCGCGGCGCACCTTGTTGTTGAAGTCCAGGCCGTATGAAGCGCAGGCCGTGGCCACGTACTTCATGTTGGGATGGCCAACCGCCATCATCGGAGCCATGTTCTTCTTCCAACGGTTGTTCATGTTGCGGATGACTTTCCCCGGGGGGCTGAACGTGGTGTTTGCGCCCCAAGGGGTGCTTCCCGACGCCTGGATGTCCGTGTTGGCGTAGGACTCGTTGTCGTAGCAGATGATCAGCAGGTTGTACTCATCGTGCTGCAACGCAGCCGACAGGGCCGATAGACCCATGTCCACTCCGCCGCCGTCGCCGCAGAACGCGATGACGTTGATGGGCTCGTCCTGCATCTTGCCCTTCCGCATCATGGAAGCCAGGCCGGCAGCAGTGCCGGTGGCAGCAGAGCCCGCAGAACCGAGCTGAGTGTGCATCCATGGCACTACCCAAGGCGTGCTGTAGTAGGTGGTATTGGCCACGTACATGCAGCCGGTGCTGCCTAGCACGATGGTCCGTTGTCCGGCGGCCTTGATCATTAGCCGCATGACCAGAGCAGATTCGCAGCCCTGGCAGGTCCGATGGCCAGAAGTGTAGTACTCCTCCAACGGAATATTCTTAACTCCCCTTATCTGAGGAAGGTCTTGTACAGTTGCCATGTCTATTGCTCCCTTACCGCGACCCAGGTGGTCTCTTGGTCGATTTTACCAGTATCAACGGCTTTTTGCGTGGTCTCTACTATTTCATTTATGTCATGAACCATGACTTCCCGGCCGCCCAGCCCGGCGATGAAGTTCAACATCACAGGCCGTTCGTCCATCGGGTACATTGTAGATCGTAACTCGTGGAAGAGCACTCCGCCGTAGGCCGGGGAACCGTAGGAGTAGTCGCGGTCAATGACTGCGATGCCCTTGGCGCCCCTCAATGCGTTCTGAAGCTCTTGAGTTGGGAAGGGCCGGAAGAATTTGATCCGTAGGAATCCGACCTTTTTGCCGGCTTCCCGCATGCGGCGAACGGCGACCCTGGTCGGCATGGCAAGTGTGCCCATCCCCACTAAGATGATCTCCGCGTCTTCGCACATATATTCTTCGATGAACGGACTGGGGTCACCGCGTCCGAACACCTCTTTGAACTCATCGTAGGCTTCTATGATCACAGCAGATGTGCGGCGCATGGCCTCGTCAGTCTGCTTCCGAATCTCCATCAGCCAGTCCTCGTTCACCTGAGGGGCCACCGTGATGGGGTTGTCCGGGTGTAGCTGCAGCGTGCCACGCTTGTAGTCGGGCAGGAATTTCTTTACCTGGCCCTGAGAGGGGACCTGCACGATGGCCTGCGAGTGCGTCAAGAACGACCCGTCGCAGCTCAGAGCAAAGGGCAGCAGGACCCGAGGGTCTTCGGCCACTTTCCAGGCGATCAGGGCCATGTCCAAGGCTTCTTGAGCTGTGGCAACCCAGTAGAGGTGCCAGCCCAGGTCGCGGACGGCCATGGCGTCATTGTGCTCCACGCCGAACGCGCCGGGGTCATCCAACGCCCGGTTGCCGACCATGGCCACCACGGGCATACGCAGCCCGGCGGTGACGGTGATGGCCTCAAAGGCGTAGAACCAACCCACGCCGCTGGAACCGGTGAAGGTACGTGCGCCAACGGCGGAGGCGTGCTTCACGATCTCAAACTGGGAGTGCTCGCTCTCGGCAATGATGTAGTCAAAGTCGAAGGCGCCGTCGGCCTTGAGACGGGACACGTATTGCATCACCGTGTCGTAGGGCCGGATGGGGTATGCGGTGATAACGTCAACGTCGGCAAGGGCACAGGCGATGCCGATGGCCTCGCTGCCGCTGATCAGTTCTTCTTTGGGCTCTTGATAGAGCGCTGTTTGTGCAGTGGCCATTTAGGCTTCCTCCGCCTTGATCTCTTCCTCGTAGCCACCTACGTGGTGGAAACCGTGGCTGCGCGTCTCTGATTTCTGCTTTTCAACCAGGACGGTCGACCACTTGTTGTAGGAATCTTTGTCTGCTGTCCAGGCTTCCCACTGGCTGTTGTTGTCGTTGAATTCCGACTCGCTGACCATGGTCACGCAGTCGGGAACCGGGCAGACCGCTTCACAGACACCGCAGCCGCAGCATGACTCCATATTGGCGTCATACAGACCGTCGGGGGTCACGTCGAAGCAAGTGTCGGGGCACTGCAACCAGCAGAGGGTACATTTGATGCAGGTCTCGAAGTTGATCACCGGCCGCATGGACCTGGTGCTCCACTTCTTGAAGACTTCGTTCCGGGCGGGTTGGTAACCCTCGTCGCCGCCCCGGAATCCGCCGCCTTCGGGGATGGCGCGAATCACCAGACCTTCTTCCATGTTCTTCCAACCAGGCAGATCGAAGGAGAACGGGGTCTCGTGGTTACCCTCGCCAGGCTCTACAGGGCGCGTGGTCGTTCGGTCGAACGCCATCTGTACCGAAGATACCTTGGTGTCGCTGCCGGTCTGTTCATTAACGGAATCTTTCATCGCTTTAAGGCTGACCAGATCGGGGCAGACCTTACAAAGTGTGCCCAGGACCCGCATGTCGGTGTGATCGTCTTTGTAGACCCAGAGACCGGAGAAACTCACGGTGCTGGGGATGATCGCCAGATTGTAGGCCGAAGCCTTCTGGTGGATGTCTTCCAACAGAGCGTCGGCGTCCTGCCGTGAGGTCACGATCAGGGTGCCGCCGGGCCGGGTAAGTTCATTGATGGGCTGTAGGCCGTACCAGGCCCAGGACTCGATGCCTTTGCACATGGCGTCATCAAGGTTGATGGTGACATCGACGTTTGTAGCCTCGTAAACTGCCAGGCTCTCCTCGAGTTCGAGGGCCGTGTCACAGACGATCGCGAACTGTTTGGCTGGTATGCCATTCCTTTCGGGAGAGTCGCTGTAACGGCCAAAGGCAGTGCCGATCTTGTTGTCTTTTCGCGCGGCGAAAACGATTTGTCGGACGATGTTCCGGGCCAGCGTGCGCTGGAATATGCCCCGGTACACCACCTCCACAGCTAGGGTAGCCATAGGTTTCCTCCTCAGCTTTTGGTTATCCCGTGTTTGTTATCTACGTCAACTGTTTGTGACCGCATCTGGAAAGACCGCGGATGGCTCCACTGCGGTTAGATGATGTTCCATGGCCGACCGGGCACCGATGTGGTCTCCCGCCCTGACCATCTCAAGTATATGACGGTGCGAGTCGAGGGACCGCTGCGAACGGCCCGGTTGTTGTAATGTTTGGTCGCGCGATTGCCGTAGCACGTCTTCAACGGCGCTCACCACTTTGACCAGCGCTGCGTTGTGGGTGGCGGTCGCCAGGGCAAAATGGAACTCGGTGTCGGCGTCCACTCCGGTTTCACCTTCCATTATCTGGCGTTGTTGTTCCACCAGGATGCCAGACAGCCGTTTCACATCGTCATCGGTAGCCCGTTGGGCTGCCAGGGCCGCCAGTTGCGGCTCGAGCAGGTGGCGCACCTCAAATATGTCATGGAGTTGGGCTTCGTCGACGCTCAGACCATCCGTCAATGAAGACGACATCAGTGTCGTTACGGCGTCCAGGCTCTGGGTGTTGATGAAGGTGCCGGAACCGTGCTTGCTCACCGCAAGGCCCTGGAGTTCCAGGGTGCGGATCGCCTCTCTAACCGAGCCTCGGCTGACCTTTAACTGCTCGGCTAAAACCCGTTCAGCCGGTAGTTTCGACCCGTGCTCCAAGATACCTTTTTGTATCTGGGCATGAAACAGGTCCACGATCGCTTCGTGGAGGCGCTGTCCTTGGAGATTTTGCAGTTCTGATTGCATGAGTTCTGTTTGAATCCTATCGGAAGAAAGTCTAGGAAAAGTGGTCAGACCAATTCTCCGTTACGGCCAGATTATACACCCGGCCCAGGCGTTGTCAAGGCGTGGAGCGCCGACCGAATTACCCGATTGTTGACGGGTGTCAGGTTGACGATAACTGCCTAACTAACCCGCGTCATTCTATGTCCCGGATGGTGGCCTGGGAGTATAATCGCCACGTAGCAACCGGCCCCGGACTCGGGTTTTTTCGAGGTAATCTCAATTTGCAGGATGTGATAGTCGTGGGCGCGGGCCCTGCCGGCAATAATGCCGCCCTTTCCCTGGCGTCCCAGGGTTATGGCGTTACGGTCATAGATTCCAGGGAGAACATCGGCGACAAGCTCTGCACCGGTCTGGTCGGTGAGGAGTGTTTCCGCCGCTACCCTATAGACTCATCGCTGGTCTACCGTGAGATCAGCTCAGCCAACGTGATAGCCCCCTCCAAAGAAGTTGTCCGGTTTGAGACCCCGAACCCAGTGGCCAGGGTCGTCAACCGGGTGGCATACGTGGCATCGTTCGCGGACAAGGCCAGAGACGCCGGCGCTGAATACCGTCTTGGCCACCGGGTGGTCAGCCTGGAGCAGCACAAGGACCGGGTTTCTGTCATAACCGATGACGGCGTGCTGGAAGCCAGGGCACTGGTCCTCGCCGCAGGATTCGGCTCGCAGTTGAACCGTCAATTGGGCCTGGGCGAACCTTCCGACTATGTTGTGGGTGTCCAGACCCTGGTGCAAACTCAGGGCGTTGAAGAAGTTGAAGTGTACCTGGGTCGTGACGTTGCTCCCGGGTTTTTCGCCTGGCTGGTGCCGACGACACCCGGCTACTCATTGGCCGGCCTGTTGGTGCGGAAGAACGCTCCGGAGCGTTTCGCCAAGTTCCTGGCCGACCGTCAGGCTGAGGGCAAGATTACCGAACCTGTGGATAAACCGGTCTGCTGGGGCATCCCACTACGCCCGCTGCGCAAGACCTACTCCGACCGCGTGGTGGTGGTGGGCGATGCCGCTGGGCAGGTCAAACCAACCACCGGTGGCGGAATCTTCTACTCTCTGATGGCCAGTGAGGTCGCTGCGGGAGCGCTGGACAGAGCTTTAAGGGAAGACAAGCTGTCGGCCAACCGCTTGGGGGCCTATCAGAAGGAATGGAAGAGCCTGCTGGCGACCGAACTGGAAGTGGGCTACTCTGCCCGCCGGGTGTTCGAGTATCTGGGCGACAGCCACATAAGCTCCCTGATCAACCAGGCCAGCAGCAACGGGTTCGTTGCCGAATTGGCCGATTCCCCAGATGTCTCGTTCGACTGGCATAGTTCGATGATCGGCAAAATAATGGGCCATCCGACCTTGGGCGTCGTATTAAGGTTGGTGAACCCCCTGCTGGCCAGAATAGCAAAGTCACCCGAGCCGGTAGAGTCGTTTGCCCCCGAGCCGCCAGCCGTCGTTGCACCGGAAGCCGTTTCACCGGAAGCTGTTTCTTCAGAATCGACCATGGCCGAATCCGGCACTCGGGTATAGCCCCGACTCCAATCAAGCTCTCTTCATAAAAGGCCCCGAACGGGTAAAGGGCCCCGTACAAGACGGTGGATCTTATGACCCAGCGGCTCCGTATCGTCCGGATCACCCTCGTTGTTCTGTTCCTAAGCATGCTGGTAACCGGCATGTTGGGACCGGTGTTGGCCCGCGCTCAGGCTCCTAACTCTCCCCATGTCCTGGTGATGACCGTTGACGGGATCATCAACTCGGTAAAAGTGCGCTTCATCTCCAGAGCCATGATCCAAGCTCAAGAAGAAGGCGCGACGCTTCTGGTTATCAAACTGGATACGCCCGGCGGCCTGCTCTCCTCCACCCGTGAGATAGTCGAACTGCTATTGGAATCGCCAGTGCCCGTGGCGGTCTTTGTTTCCCCCAAAGGGGCCAGGGCCGGTTCAGCCGGGACATTCATCACGGCGGCGGGAAACTTCGCCGTGATGGCCCCCGGGACCAACATCGGCGCGGCCGCTCCCATATCCGCCACCGGCGAAGACCTGGACGACACCCTGGCCACCAAGGCGGAGAACGACGCAGCCGCCCTCATACGGAGCATCGCCCAGACCAGGGGCAGGAACCAAGAGAAACTGGAAGAAACGGTCCGGACGGCGGCATCCTACTCAGCCCAAGAAGCGCTGGCCGATAACGTGGTGGACTTCATAGCAGATGACCTGGACGACCTGCTGGCCCAGATCGACGGGCTGACCGCCGAAACGTCCCTGGGGACCGTTGTGCTTGAGACTGATGGGCTGGCCACAAGGACGTTTGAGAAGAACATCCTGGAGCATTTCTTGGAGTTCATATCAGACCCCAACGTTTCATTCATTCTACTGACCGTCGGCGGCTTGGGGATCGTGGTGGAGATGTTCAACCCCGGACTGATCGCTCCCGGAGTTGTGGGGGTGATCTGCCTGCTGCTGGCGTTCTTGGCCCTAGGTAATCTGCCGGTCAACTGGGCTGGTGTGGTGTTCATCGTATTGGCATCTGTGCTGATCGCCTTGGAAGTCGCCGTGGCCGGGTTTGGAATATTGGGCGTGGGGGCAATCGTCAGCATCGTTGTGGGTGGTCTGCTGCTATTCACCCAGTTCGGGGACGTGTCACCGACCATGCCTTCGATAAACGTAAATCGGTGGCTGCTGTCCGGCACCGTAGGCGTTCTCGCTGCTGGCTTGGTCTATGTTGTGCGCGCGGCTTACCAGTCACGGAAGCAAGGCCCTCCGGGAAAGGCCACTGCGTTGGCCGGGATGTACGGTTTGGTTACCGGCGAACTGGCTCCCAGGGGCATCGTGTTGGTGGGAAACGAAACCTGGACAGCAATAAGTGAAGATGATAGTGTGATTTTGATTGGAGATTCGGTTGAAGTCAGGAGCGTAGACGGCCTGACATTGACTGTTTTTCGACAAAGTGATCCAGATGACGAAGATAACTCGTAATATACTAAGGCACGTCACGATATAGCTGAGCGTCCGGATTAGGGGGAGGAGAACATGGCATTCGGTCTGATACTAGTACAGCAGTACCAAAGATTGGTCGTGCAGAAGTTCGGCACCTTCACCGGGACCCGCCGGTCCGGCTTACATTTCCTGTTGCCCATCGTTTATCACGGCACCAAGGTTGACCTCAGAGAGCGAGTAACCAGGGTGCCGACACAGAAATACATCACCGCCGATAACGTGGTGGTGGACATGGACTTTGTCATCTACTATCGGGTGATGGAAGAGTTCGCGGAGCGCGCGGTGCTGGAGGTCCAGAACTTCGAGCTGGCGGTGGTCAACCTGGCCTACGCCACCTTGAGGGCCGTGATCGGCGGTACAACACTGTCTGAGGCGCTGTCAGAAAGAGAGCGGATGAGAGACGCCCTCCAGGTCCGGATGGACGAGGTCACCGAACGCTGGGGTGTGAAGATTTCCCAGGTCGAGATCAATGAGATCGACCCGCCTCCCGGCGTGAAGGCGGCCATGGAGCGGGAGAAATCGGCCGAGGCTATCAAGACCGCTGAGATCACCGAATCCGAGGGCGCCCGGCAGTCTCAGATCAACGTGGCTGAGGGCGAGAAGCAGGCGGCCATTCTCTCTGCGGAAGGCGAACGCCAAGCTGAGATTCTCAAAGCGGAGGGCGAGCAGCAGGCGGCCGTGCTTCGTGCGTCAGGGTTCAGCGAGGCTTTGGAGCGCATCAACGCCGTCGCCAGTAGCGCAGACGGGCGCACCATGAGCCTCCAATACTTTGAGACCCTGAAGTCCCTGGGCGACAGCCCGTCCACCAAATGGATCTTCCCCATGGAATTCACTTCCATGCTGGGTAACTTCCTGGGCATGGGCGGCAGCAGCAACGGAGATGGCGACTCCAAGTAACACCAGGCCCATAAACAGGAACAAAAAAAGCCCGGCCCTTCCAGCGATGGAAGGACCGGGCTTTTCCTTTGGGCGTTGATCGCTATCGGGGTTGGATCATGCCGTAATTCCCGTCTCCACGCAGGTATAGCACGCTGTGCTTGTCCGATTCTGAGTCCAAGAACATGAAGAAATCGTGACCGAGAAACCGCATCTGAGCCGCGGCTTCATTCACGCTGGTCGGCTCCATGGCAAACTCCTTTAGCCGGACAACCGGGCCGTCGTCCATTACTCCGCCCGGTCCGCCGGAATCGGGACCCGTGGTATCGACTTCGTCTGAGTTGCCCCAGCCGGCCTGCGTTCGACGTTCGCTACGATAAGAATGACTCTTGAAACGCTCGATCTGTTGGTCCAGGGCCTTCGCCACTGAATTTACCGCAGTCTTGGCATTGCCGGCCCTTTGTTGTGCTCTGAGCAGTGTTCGCCCCACGTGCAGGGTCACCTGGGCGACTATCTGGTCGTTGTGCGACCGGGTATCCTCCAAGGCCAACTCCACCATCGCCTGCGAAATTCCGGGTAGGCGTCGGTCAATCTGGGATAGTTTGCTCTCCACGTGCTCTCGGGTCTTGTCGGTGATCTCCAGGTTTCGGCCATGTATGTGCAGATCCAATTGATACACCTCCTGGGATTGGTATAGGCCAACTTATGGACTTAACCGAGCCTCCCTTATTATTGATACGCCTAGACCAACATAGCTGGGCTCTCTAATTGAGACAACCTTCAATGTTCCCTCAGGTGGAGGGCCAACTGGCCCCAATATTGCTGGCCAAGTTGACGGGTTCTATTAAGACGATCAACCAAAATAAGAAAGGCCCAAGGCTGGATTCGTCGATCCGGCCTTGGGCCTTTTATTGGCGTTGTTTGGGGTCCGGTTCCCCGGTCAGTTCGGAAGCTTGGGCAGTACCAGGATGCCTTCCTCCGGGTCTCCGAGGACGTCAGTGTCCGACTGGGCGTGCAACTGACCAGTGTAGGCATTAATGATGGCGTCGCAGGTATTCCGGTCCAGGTCGTCGGCGTGCTTTTCCATTCCTGAAACCAATGGGGTCAGATGCCCGATCATGTAGCTGATGCTGATGGCGCTATTCTTCGGCGGCACTTTGTCACCAAAGAGCAACATCTTGGTGGCGTGAGGATAGACCTCAATCACATTGTGGCCGGCATCCCGGAGAGTCTTGCTGAGTCGAATACCCCGGTAGATAAGCTCCCTGATGATGGAACCTTTATTGGTGTAGAAGCAACTGATGCCCATCTTGGCCAGCTCAAGCTCAAGTAGGCGGCCCTTGCGGTTGGGCTCCGAAAAATGACATTCACAGGTCTGGTCCAGGCAGCAGAAGCCTGCCGGCAGGTTTAGCGGCGCACCGATGGCCACCAAGTCTGGTTGTAGGTCGTTCACCTTCTGGATAAGTTCGCTATCTTCAAAGAAACTGGCAAGCTCTGCCAGATGGGACTGAGAATCCAATACTGCTATGGAAGAGGGTTTTTTATTAGAGGTCCTTAGGTCAACACCTAAAACTGCCATTACGAATCTCCACATCCGTTAAACGGATAGATTAGTCTCCCCGGCCCCGCTGCAGGGGCAGATATACACAGGGAAGGTCCAGTGGAGTAATCTGGCTGCACCGCCGTGTTCGCCGTTGCGTGTTTGGCGTTGTGTCTATAAACCCACCGATGTGGCGGGTGAGGCTACGGTGCTTTTAGCCAGTCTGCCGAAAAAAGAGACGATCCCAGGTATTCCAATGCTGCGGAGTACGGGTCCTTCTCTTTCGCCGCTACCTGCTCCAAAGTAGCATTTAGTTCCGGGTCGTTTTCCACCTGATTGCGAAGACGTTGCGCAAGCACCTCTTCCACCGCCTCCAAGAACTCCCGTTTGCGCTGTCTTCCGCGGCGTTCTTCAAGATCGCCGCTGGTGGTCTGAAACTGACGGTGGTCCTCAATCTTTCCCCAAAGATCGTCGATCCCTTGCCCGGTATGTGCGGTTGTCAGCACCACCGGCGGGTTCCACCTGGGACTGGTTAGGGACATCTGCAGCATCCCCGTGATGGCCGTTGCCATCTGCTGTGCTCCGTCCCGGTCGGCCTTGTTTACCAGGAAAATATCGGCGATTTCCATCACCCCGGCTTTCAGCGTCTGGATCGCGTCCCCTGACTCGGGGTTCAACGCAACCAGGACAGTGTCCGCCACACTGACGATGCCCAACTCGGTCTGTCCGACACCAACGGTCTCGACCATTATCAGGTCGGTACCTGCGGCGTCCAGCGCCCGGACCATGCTTTTCACTATTCGAGGTAATCCACCGGTTTGGCCCCGTGTGGCCACACTGCGTATGAATACCCCAGGATCCAGGTAATGGCGCTGCATCCGAATGCGGTCGCCGAGTATGGCGCCGCCGCTATAGGGGCTGGTGGGGTCGACAGCTATGATGCCCACTGTTGAGCCTGCCGTCCGCACCAACTGCGTCAGTTGGTCGACGATGGTGCTTTTTCCAGCGCCGGGAGGGCCGGTGATCCCCACCGTGTATGCCCTTCCAGTATGCCCGTCAACCACCTTCATCGCCTCGGCGGCCTCGGGGTCTCCACGCTCCAAAAAGGTGATTAACCTTGATAGTGCCCTTTGCTCGCCAGCCAATAGTCTTTCGGCAATCTCAGACATCGGCTAAGCGCTCCGTTGGGCTGTGCTAGGAGACGGAATTTTCACCTCTGAACCTGCTCCGAAGTTAGCATCGGCCAGGCACGCCGTCAAGCCTGAGTTTCGGATAGTGGACAGAGATGAATATCGCATGTCAGTTATGTAAACAATCCCCTTGTATCTGTGCTTTTTCGTCAAGTATATATCCGAAATTTAGCCATATACGTCTTTAGTGACATCTATGGTCGATGTATAAAGCTATTCGATTTTGCCAGCATCCGGCCGATCAACGAATACTAAGGCCGCTTGCCCGTGGTTTCACACGAATCTCACACTCTTATGGGCTGTGAATTTCGCGATTATCGACAGAGATGGATACCGATTCCAATGGGTATCACATCGAAGGCCACTGGATGGGTAGACAAATAACGTGACCATTGACCAGGGCGAACGGTCCGAGATGGCAATTACCGGTTGGCTATCACTTGCCGGCCATTCGCAGGCCATCAACGAAATTATGCCGGCCTAATACCGGCCTAATGATGAAACTTCTGCTGGTTCTCGAACCCTACAGCGTCGGCGGCGATCAGCAGGTCGGGCCTATTGCCCCAGCGTTTCAGGAACCGCCCAAAGTTCTTCCGGCTCAATTCGTCGCGTTGGTTGTCGTCGAGCTCCGTCCATTGCCGGTGTTCGTGGCGGACCAACGACAGGGTCGAGTCAGCAACCACTCTGAAGCCCTTGTCCTTGAACTGGAAGCAATAATCGATGTCCAGGTTGCGGTAGAAACGGAAGCATTCGCGCATCAGGCCAACATTGTTGACCTCTTCGCGTCGGAAGGCCATGCAATAGGCCTGCATGGCATCGGCGTCGCCACTGTCTACCTCTTCGTGGAAGTGCTGCATGTCCGGTGTACTGAGTCCCCACGGGCCGAAGATGCCCACGGTGGGATCACTTAATGATTTGGCCACGGCGTCCAAGATGTTCCCGGTGATCTCGGCTGAGCCATCCATCACCACGATGTTGCGGCCGCGGCTCTGCATCAGGCCGATGTTCTTGCCGGCGGCGTCACCGATGACGTGGTCGCAGTGAACCACACGCAACTCCGGATGCTGAGTCAGCATCTTCTCAAGCAGCTCTCCGGTGCCGTCCGTGGAGCCGTTGTCGATGACGATGGCCTCCACCGAGTGGTCGCCGGTATGCTGGAGCATCCCTTCGATACAGCGTTTGACGTCGCTGGCGTATCCGTAGGCATTCAATATGAAAGTGAAGTCCAACTCGGCAGGCTGGTCGAGATAGGACTCGACCTCACGGGAAGACGACACGGAGGCCCATTTCTCTTGGCGTAGTTCCAGCGGGGTCTTGGGCCGGACTCGAGTGCCGCTGGCGGTGTCTTCAATGAGATAGCCGTCGGAGTCAAGCTCGCCACGCATTGAGTCGGCTGTGGCATAGTCGGCCTTCTCCCGGTGTCCGCCCCTAACGCTCAGTGTGCTTGTCACATTGGCGGTAACAGCGTTTTCGGCTGGGGCCTTGTCCAGGTCCAGGCCGAATATCTCGTCGAATTCCAGCAGCAGGTCCATCTTGGCGCGGCCCGGCATTTCCGACCGGACCATCTCCCATGTCAGGGCGAGGGCACGGGGCAGGTCCAGGTCCGATTCTACGGCGTCCCAGAACCGGCTACGGAATTCCTCTTTCTCGGTGGTGTAGCCGCTCACTTCCGGTTCTTGGCTCCAGAGCCATACCCGGTGCCGTAGGCCGGTCAGGGCTTTTTCGGCGGCCTTCAGCGAAGTGAACGTGAAGTTCATGCGGTGGCGGTAGAGGATCGTCATGCACAGATAGCGGAAGGACAGGGGTGAGAACCCCCGCTCGATAAGCTCTTCGATGAGGAAGACGTTGCCGGCCGACTTGGCCATCTTGGCGCCGTCAGCCAGTAGGTGCTGTGCGTGGATCCAGTAATTGACGTGTCGCTTGCCGAAGGCGGCCTCGCTCTGGGCGATCTCGTCTTCGTGGTGGGGAAATACGTTGTCGACTCCACCGGTATGGATGTCGAAACTCTCTCCCAGGTATTTGGAGGCCATGGCCGAACATTCGATGTGCCAACCGGGGAATCCCTCACCCCACGGGCTGTCCCATTTCACGTCGCGGCCCGGTTCAGCAGCCTTCCAGAGCGTGAAATCTCTGGGGTCTTTCTTCAGTGGGTCGGCCTCGGAACGGACGCCTTCCAGAAGGTCGCCGCCGAAGTTGTTGGAAAGCTTTCCGTAGCCCTCGAATGACGGCACGTCGAAATATAGGTTGCCGCCCTTCTCGTAGGCATGTCCCTTGGCTAGGAGCGTCTCGTTGATGGCAATCATCTCAGGGATGTGATGGCTGGCCCAGGGGAAGACCGTCGCTTCCATGATGTTGAGACGGGCTTCGTCGCGGAAGAACCGGCCGGCATATAGGTCGGCAATCTCTTGGATCGTCTTGCCTTCAGCGAGCGCAGCCATAATCATCTTGTCGCCGCCGGCCTCGGCCAATTCTTGGCGCATGTGGCCGACGTCGGTGATGTTCTTGATGTGGGTTACCTGCATGCCGCTATGGATCAGCGAACGGCGGACCCAGTCGGCCATGAGGTAGGTACGTAGGTTCCCGATATGGGCGTCGCGGTACACGGTGGGACCGCAGGTATACATTTGGATGATCCCTGGCGTGACCGGCTGAATCTCTTCAACCCGTTTTGCCAGAGTGTTGTAGATGCGGAGCAATGGGACCTCTTCTACCTGAGGTTACGCGCCTGAAGTTGCGCGCCTGAGGTTGTACGTTTATACGTTGGGCAGTTTAGCACGTTCCAAAGTCGTCTGCCACATGGAATTTGGCCTATACCAGCACAGGAATTTGCCGGTGGTGGGCGATTGAGAATAATCAGGCAATAACAACGGCGGGTTTTATGCCTGCGAAATCGCTCAACTTAAACCACGACGGGAAAGCATCTACGTGGGCAGTTAGGCCGTCCAACTCAATCAGACCTCCGTCTATGCAGTCAGCAAATGAAGCCATTCCCATCCGCACCTTGTGGATGGGAATCGTGTCTGTATTTACGAACAGGTCAACATCGAATCCCGGGTCGTGGATACAGCCCGAAGGCGTCCAGCGTTCAGCGAAGATCTCCGCAGCCTTGGCAACCGGGAAGAACTGACCGTAAATCTCCGTGCTTTCATCAGGCATTCACTTCAGGTATTAGACTGATCTCTAACCGCTTCATCCCGCAAGATATTGCTACCGACCAGTTAACTAGTGTACAAGATGGAGAAGAAGCAATGACTACTACGATTACTAATGCAACTAGAAAAGGGAACAATGACAATCATGGAAATGAACAGCCGGAACACTGACCTGATGACGATCGTGGCTGAACTAGGGCCTAGGTTCGCCGCCAGAGCCGCTGAGCATGACGCTGAGGGCACGTTCGTTGCCGAGAACTTTCGGGAGCTGCGCGACTGCCAACTGTTTTCGGCCGCCATCCCAGAGGAACTGGGCGGCGGCGGGGCAACCCACGCTGAGATGTGTGAAGCCCTACGCCAACTGGCGCACTATGACAGCGCCACCGCCCTGTCCTTCGCCATGCACTCCCACCTGCTGGCCACATTGAACTTCAGGGTCAGAAACAACATGATGCCGTCTTCAGAACCAGCCCTCCGGAAGATCGCCGCCGAGGAGCTGGTGCTGGTTAGCACCGGTGGGTCCGACTGGCTGGACGGGTCGGGCGAGCTGACCAAGGTAGAAGACGGGTTTCGGTTCACCGGGCGCAAGATATTCGGCAGCGGCTCGCCCGCTGGTGATCTGATCCTGACCATGGGCGTTTACGACGACCCAGAGTCCGGCCCGACCGTAATGCACTTTGCAGTCAACATGCATGATGACGGCGTTACCGTTCTACAAGATTGGGACACATTGGGTATGCGCGGCACTGGCTCCAACAGCGTTCAGATCAAGGACGTATTCGTACCCGAGGCCGGTATCTCGCTGAGCCGCACCCAGGGAGATTGGCACAGGTTCTTCGACATCATCGCACCCCTCGCATTCTCTCTGATCATGTCGGTCTACCTAGGAATAGCCGAGTCCGCCCGGGACATAGCGGTGGAACAAGCGGCAAAGAAACGGGAAGACACGATGGTCCAGGACCAGGTGGGAGTCATGGACAATGAACTGCTCGTTACCCAGACCGCCGTGGCCGAAATGGTAGGTATTGCCATTGAGGACACTCCGCCTTCGATCGAAAAGTCCAACCTGATCGCTCGCTACAAGACTATCTCCACCAACGCTGCCATCCACACGGCGGAGAAGGCAATGTTCGTGGCAGGCGGCCAGGGGTACTTCAAGGGGATGGGACTGGAGCGCCGGTTCCGGGACGTCCAAGCCAGCCGGTACCACCCCATACAAGAGCCGAAGCAGCACCGCTTCAGCGGCAGGATTGCCCTGGGTCTCGACCCGGTAGCTTAATCACAGCGGCACACCAAAAAAAGGCCCGGTCGCTCATTAATGAGCGACCGGGCCTTTTTTCGTTTTGAAGTACTGGGTCTAAACTTGATGCTGGACGACCGCTCCGGCCAGTTTCAAGGACTCGATCTGCTCTCCGTTGTAGCCGGCCTCGTTGAGGATCTCGTCGGTCTCCGCTCCCAATAGAGGCGAGGGCCTGCCGACGCGCATGGGGGTCTCTGACAGTTTGGCCACACTTCCCAGATGGTCCGCCTGGCCGAACCCAGGGTGGTCCCGGGTAACGATTAGCCCAGCCTTGCGGATGTCGGCGTCGTCCCGGAAATCCTCCACCATCCGGTTGGCCATCACGCTGACACCGGTGGGGTTGATCAGCTTGGCCCATTCGTCTCTGGGCTTCCCGGCCAGGACTTTGGCCGTCGACTGGGCTAGGGCTTCGTCGCTGCCCTCATCCAATTCGCCGAACCCAGGAAGGGCAGTGAGCCGGCCCCAGGCCTCGTCGTTGGGGCAATGGAGGTAGAGCCAGCCGTCGGCGGCTTCGTAGAGACGGGACTTGGCGGAGAAACCGCGCACTCCCAGGCCCTCAGGTTCATCTCGCTTATGACCTTCGTAATCCAGGAAGTAGGGCGATTGCAGCAGGCCGGCCGTTAGTGCCAGACCGCTGTTCACCGTTTGTCCCTCTCCGGTGCGGTTGCGCTCGTGGACGGCCAGGGCAACGGCGTAGGCGCCCATCAGGCCGGTGCCGTAGTCGTTCATGGGGTAGGGCAGCAATTTGGGTGCCGCATCACGGCCGCCCCGCCTTACCTGAATGCCGCTGGTGGCCTGGGCCAACTGTTCCCAGCCGGGCCGCTCCGCCCACGGGCCATCGTAGCCGAAGGCGTTCAGCGAGGCGTGGATGATGTCGGGCTTGTGCTGTTTCATCTGCTCGTAGCTGATGCCCAACCGGGCCAGGGTGCTTGCCCGGCTGTTCTCCACCACCACATCGGCGGTTTCTAGCAGCTTGTAGAAGACTGCCAGTCCTTCCGGAGTTTTGAGATTTATATTTATGCTGCGCTTGCCCCGGTTGACGTCGGTGTTACCGGCGATGTCGTAGGGCCGGGACGGGTCATCGATCTTGATGATTTCAGCTCCGAACTCGCCCAGGGTGCGGCCACACGTGGGGCCGGCCAAGACGATGCACAGGTCAAGGACTCGGATGCCCTCCAAGGCGGCCATGATATTTTCGTTGCCACTGCCGAACGTCACTTCCCGCCCCGGCGCGTTGGCCTCGGCCTGTACCTCTGAATTGTGTTCGCCCAGGGTCGGCGCACCCCCCTGAATGGCGCCCGGCGTTCCCCGCAGCCGAACCTGGACTCCGGGTTGCTTCATCTTGCCGTACTGAGAGTCTTCTACCTCTGTGACCATATTGCTTTCGAGGGCGTGGGGGTGGACCAGCCATTCCTCGATGGGTTTGCAGACGGTGCCAACACCCCTGGCGGCGGCGATGTCGTCTTCCCACTGGTAGGAAGACCGTTCCAGGAACATCTTTTCGAATCGGTCTTTCCACAGGTCGAGGGTCTCCTGGCTGACCTCGACGCCGTAGAGGCTTTCTATTTCTTCCGTCCATTCGGGACGGCCGGCAGCGTTCATCAACGAACCTGCGAACACCTGGTACATGCCCTGACCCTGGATGTAGCGGCCGTCGGCGCACTGGTATTGGTGGGCCATGATGTTACGCGGCCAGGCGAAGGCGTCAGGCGGGTCGATGTCGTGCAACTTGACCAGGTGCCTCCCGATGGCCGAGAACATGGCGCTGTGCATTGGGACTTCGATGCGCTGGCCCTTGCCGGTGCGGTCCCGGGCCACCAAGGCCATGGTCACCGATACCGAGGCTACGATCGCCGCGAAGGTACTTGCAGTGGGTAACGGCAGGAACAACGGCTCTTGGGTGTTGTCGTATGGCTGGTAGGTGCCGGTGGATGCTGAGACGATGCCCTCCCAGCCGCGGTCGTTGCGGTAGGGGCTGTCCTCGCCGAAGCCTGGAATCGATACGTAGAGCAGGCTCGGGTTCTCTTTGGATAATGCTTCGTAGCCGATGCCCAAACGGTCGGCCACGCCGGGCCGGTAGTTCTCGATTACTATGTCTGCCTTCTTGGCCAAGGCCTGGGCGGTTGCCTGACCCTCCGTGGTTTTCAGGTCAAGCTCGATGGACCGTTTGCCGCGGTTCCAGGTGGCGAACGCCGGCTCGCTGCGGGCGGGGTCTCCGCCGGGACGCTCAACCTTTATCACGTCGGCGCCCTGGTCGCAGAGCAGCATACCCAGCAGTGGGCCAGGGATGTACTGGCCAAAGTCCAAGACCTGCACGCCGCGCAATGCGCCCTGCGCCTGGGTCTCTTTATCAGATGTAGTCATAGCAAAAAGCCCTCGAAATTCTTCGTTGTAGTAGACGTCGGAATCGTAGCAACGGGCCATCAGGCCGTCAACCACGCGCTTCGGTTAGCCTAGAGCGTTAGACGATCCACTCTGACAACCCTGCCGGTCTTCGCTGACTCGATCACGGCCGAGTTGATCTCAGTGGAGCGGAGGCCGTCGGTGCCGGTGGCGGCGGGTTCCCGGTCTTCCTTCAATGCAGCGTGGAAATCGGACAATTCGGCGACGAAATTGGCCAAGTAGTCGTACTCGAATTCCTCGGTTTGGTTGACCGTTTCGCTGACCACTTCCAGCGAACCCATGCGGGACTCCCAGACGGTGGCTGTGCCGGTGAATCGTCCGTCGGTGCCGTAGATGGTGAAGTTGTTCAGGGTGTCGGGCAGCATCCTGCCACAGCTGACGCTGGCGATGGTTCCGTCCTCCAAACGCAGAGCCATGCTGGCTATGTGCTCCAGTGGCTGGGCGTCGGTCTGGCCGTCGGTCATGGCTGTGGCCTCAGCTATCTCTTGGGACATGACGAAGCGAACTAGGTCGAACACATGGACACCAAGGCCCATGATGACCGAGCCACCGCCCATGGCCACCGGGTCTTCCCACCAGCCCCTGAGTCCGGAGCGGGGTTTGTGTTCCGGTTCGCCCCTCTCGCCGCGGCCCCAATGCCCCTGGAGCAGGCGGACTCGTCCCAACTTGCCCTGGGATACCAGGTCCTTAGCCAAAAGATGGGCGGGGTGAAAGCGCAGTTCAAAGCCCAGGCCCAGCGTTACGCCGTTCTCGCGGCAGGCCGTGACCATGGCGGCCGCGTCGTCGACTGAAGTGGCCATCGGTTTTTCGGACAACACATGCTTTCCGGCTTTGGCGGCCAGGAGAGTGTGCTCCTTATGCATGGCGTTGGGCGAGGAAACGAACACGGCGTCGATGCGGGAGTCGGCCAGCAAGTCGTTTATATTCGAATACCCGGTCTTGGCGCCGTGGGTCTCGGCAAAGGCATCAGCCCGTCCCTGGTCCCGGCTCAATACTCCGATCAGTTCGGCGTCCGGCGTGAGTCCGATAGCCGGCGCCACTTTTTGATGTGGATGCATCCCAGCCCCGATGATTGCCCAGCCTAATGCCACTTTGCGCCTCCTGACGATTGTTCTAGTTCATGCCGGGATTGTGTAAATCCGGACGGCCCCTATAATACCGCCAACGAGAAGCGGATTACAGAGGAATTTGGGGCGCATACCACAGGAGACGATGAAATGGGTTCGGTTTTGGAAAAGGTCCAGTTGGTCAAAGAGGAATCGGCGCGCATCGGCGTGTACCTAAAAACTCTCAAGCCGGATGCCTGGGCGACCGACAGCGCCTGCGATGCTTGGGCGGTCCAGGACGTGGTGGCACACCTGATTGGAGCCGTTGACCGGTTCGGACCCAACATCGTTCGGGGTGCCGGTGGAGACGGGTCGGCTCCCGAGGGGATGCCCCAGGCCGGTGAGGGCGACATGGCGGCCCGGTTGCGGGCCAACGCCCAGGTCGCAGTGGATTTCAGAGAGAGTCTGGGAAGCGGATTGCTGACCACTTACAACAGCGAGATGGCCCGGTTCGACGAGTTTCTGTCGGTGCTGACCGACGCAGACCAAAACAAGCCCTGCTACCACGTCGCCGGCACGATCACCGTTGAGACCTACCTGAACCTACGGCTGACCGAGCTGATCGTCCACGAGTGGGACATCCGCTCCAGATTGGAAGCGACGCCAGTGATGTCGGCTGACAGCCTGCCTTCGATCATGGAAATGTTCCCGGTGTTCGTCGTGGGACGGCTGTTCGATCCCGGCGTCAACATGGCAGCATCTGCCCGGCTGCGGTTTGAGCTGACAGGGACTGTTCCAGGTAGCCACGACATAGTCGCTGGCGGAGGCCAAAAGGCGATCATAGAGTCGGCCAGCGACAAGCGTCCTGACGTCATATTTGGCTGCGATACCCAGACATTCGTCCTGCTGGTTTACGGCCGAATCGGTCTCAAGGCGACGATGGATGCCGGCCATATCGTGGCTTCGGGAGATACTGGCCTGGTCGCCAACTTCGGCGGTTAGGCCGCTTCGATCACCACGGGACTGCCCGATGCCACACGCTTCAATGGTTCGGTGTCACCGAGTATCTTGCCGATGACCGTGACCTCGCTGGCAGGCCTGATCTCATCGCCTTGGCTGGCCGGTGTCGGGCCAAAGAACAGGCAGAAGGCGCTGCCCGGCGGCCAATAGCCTAGGTCGCCCAGTTCCACCACCTCTTGTCCGTCTTCGATCTCGGCTTCCACGGGGATCTGGAAATAAATCTCGTCGCCCCAGGTGCTGCCGTTGGCACTGATGGGCAAGGCGGCCCAGATGGCCTCGGCGGTATCCGTATCATTCAACTCGGCGTCTAGTACCACGTCGCCTGCTCTGATGGTGATGTTTCTCGTCATTGAATCTCTCAGGAAGTCGCTCAGGCCAGGTGGGTGGCGAAACGCTCGGGTGCGTAACCCTGGATGGACAGCGCGGTCTCGCCGGTGGTCATTAGGTCGGCAACCGACTTGCCGATGCCAGGGGCCAACAGGATGCCTTTCTTCCCAGCGCCGGTGGCCAGATAGACGTTCTCCCAGCCGGGGGCCTGGCCCAAGACGGGCAGCCAGTCCGGAGTGACTGGGCGCAGGCAAGCGGTGTGCTTGGACAACTTGGAATCGGCCAGTTGGGGGAAGATACGGGCCAGCCGTTTTCGGATCTCCTTGGCCACCTCTTCTGAAGTTTCCCGGTCGAAACCCTTCCAGTCTTCGGTGGTGCCGCACCAGTTCAGGCCGTCCAGCTTCGGGTAAATGGACGCGCCGCCGCCGGAAATGTCGTACTGAATACGGTCGCCTTCAAGCTCCAGCCGGAGTATCTCTCCCTTGAGAGGGTCAACGGGGATGTATATCCCCAGCCAGGCTTCGGCCCGGCGGGACCAAGGGCCCATGGCCATAACCACCTGGCCGCAGGAAATCTCGCCGTCCTCAAGGATCACCCGGTCGATCTTGCCGCCGGTGCCTTCCAGACCCATGACGTTGCCTTCTCTGATCGTGGACCCGGCTGCCTGGGCGAAAGCGTTGGTCATCTTGTAGCTGTCTGCGGCGTTGTTTCCGTAGTCGTACATCCCGCCGAGAATACCGGGGGCGATACGCGGCTCCAGCTTGGCGACTTCGTTCGGCTCCAGCCACCGGGCCTCAAACCCGTCAACGGCGTCGAGGCGCTCAGCCGTCTCTTTCAGCCCGGGGATGTCGGACTCCTCAAGGGCCAGTTCGATCTTGGCCACCGTGCGGTGCTGGTAGTCGATGCCAGTCTGGTCTTTGAGACCCTCGTAGATACCGGCGTGGAGTTCAAAGCACTCCCAAGCAAAGCTCTCGAGGCCGCCGGGTATGCCGATGCCGGTCAGCGGGTTGAGCCCGCCGGCGGCGTTGCCGGAGGCCTGGTTGCCGAGGCCTTCCCGTTCGATGATGGTCGATTTCACGCCGGACTGGGCTAGGTAGTAGGCCACAGCGCAGCCAGCCGCCCCGCCCCCGATGATTGCAACGTCAGTGGTTTCTGCCATCGTTACTCCGTCTCTGTCTTTAGTTTGTAGTCCCCTCTCCCGCTTGCGGAAGAAGGTTGAGGTGAGGGCTTACCCTTTGAACTCAGTCTACTTCAACGTGGTAGTGCCCCCATCTTCCGTAGGGGCGGGTTTCTAACCCGCCCGTGCGCAGTTCAACCAGAGTCGGACGCCAAAGGCCAGGTCTCTCTATCCAATAAACCCCTGGTTTCGGCAACCTACCTGGCGGAGAAACTGGGTAGGTTGGAAACCTGCCCCTACGACCTGCCGTCCGACTTACAAAATAGGGCAATCTTGAAGAGGCGCCCATCTCCGACTCCGTCGCGCCTAACCTTCTACCTCAAGGGAGAAGGGAATATTGTTTCCGATGCTTATGACATTTAAAATGGACTGAGATTCAGGAGGTTCCAATGCCCATCTATGAGTATTACTGTGCCGATTGTGGCAATGATTTTGAAGTGATGCGCTCGGTTTCACGTTCGGACGAACCGGCCAACTGTGAGAAATGCGGCAAACCGGCCGTACGGCAGCTATCCAACTTTGCCTTCAAGTCCAACACTTTCACGTCGCCCAAGTTCAAAGCATCTCTGGAAAAGCCACTGCGCACCAGAGACGGCAAACCCACCAAGGACTCCAGCTAAACCCCTAAGCCCCTAAGCTTAGGATGGATTATTCGTGGCGTCGCCATTGGAATTGTTGGCCGAGGCCCTGGCCTCTCCGCAGATGATGCAGGGGCAGGCGGCCCGTAGCACCTGGTAGGTGTAGATGCCGGTGTAATGGGCATCGCTCCAAAGGAACTGCACCCCGTATTTTCCGACAGGCAACTGGTCCAGCGCCTTGACGTCCATGGGCACTGTGTCCGGGTCCAGAGTCCGCTTCCCGCTCATCTCGTCCACGCAATTGGCGCAGGGACACCTCAGCCGCAGAAAGCGGTGGGGGAATGGACTGCGGTGGGCGTCCTCCCACAGAATCACCACGGCGTCGTCTTCCAGGTTTATGGCGTCCGGTTCTACTATTTGTTGTTCCATCTGACTATCTCTTATCACAAACGGCTGGGCCGTTGAATCCTGTTTAGGCTATGACTGAGGCGGTGCTTGGACCTCGTTCAACCGGGCCGGGCGCGGCATCTCATCCGGGTCTGTGGGAATCTCGATGATGCTGGGTTTCCCGCAGTTCAGGGCTTCTTGCATCGCATTGCCGATATCCTCGGGCCGTTCAACATAGAACCCGACACCGCCGAATATCTCAGCGTACTTGTCGAAGCGAGGGTTGGTGACGTCGGCGCCGACATAGCGCTCATCGAATGCGTAGCGTTGGTAGGCCTTCTCCGAGCCCCAGATGCCGTTGTTCATGATGACCGTGACCAGCGGCAGGTTGTAATGGACGGCCGTGGAGAACTCCTGGGCGTTGAACAAGAACCCGCCGTCGCCGTTGAAGTTGATCACCGGACGGTCGGGGGCCGCAAACTTGGCGCCGATGGCCGCCGGGAAGCTGAAACCCAGACCACCCAGGTCCAGCGAGGTTATCAGGCTGCGCGGCTCGTAGTAGTTCAGGCGGTCCTGGCCATAGTTGGGGGCCAAACCGGCGTCCAATGCCACGATGGCGTCTCTGGGCATGACTTTGCGTAGTTCGGCATAGACCCGTTGGGGTTTGATGGACGAGCCGGTGAGCTTCTCTTCGTCTTGCAGCCGAGATGCCCGGCGTGCGTTCCAGTCGCCTATTTCGTTCACCCATGCCTCGTTGGGGCGGGGTTCTCGTTCCCGGACCTTTTCCAGCAGTCCTTCCATCACGGCTTTGGCATCGCCTTCGATACCTACGGTCACCGGGTAGTTGCGGCCGATCTCCTGGGGGTCAATCTCGATCTGGATGATCTTGGCGTCCTCGGGGATGAACCGGTTGTCGTAGAAAGTGGTCGACTGGCTGAGCCGGGTGCCGACGGCCAAGATGGTGTCGGCCTGGCGTACCGCCTCGATGCCTTCCAATGATCCTAATCGGCCCAGGTGACCCAGGAAGTTGGGGTGATCGTTGGGTACGGCGTCAGCCCGGCCGTAGGAGGTGACGATGGCCGCGCCGGTCAGCTCAGCCATGCGGCAGACTTCGTCAGCGGCGCTGCTCCATTGGACTCCACCGCCGGCGATGATGACGGGGCGTTGGGCAGCGGCAAGGACCGCAGATGCCTTGTCGATTAGGCCTTGGTCACCCCTGGAGCGAGTCTGGCCAGGCCGGTATGCCTCAGGGCTCATCAGGTCCAACTCGATCTCTGCGCCGGGCAGCAGGTCTCTGGGAATGTCGATCAGCACCGGGCCCATCTTTCCTGACGTGGCGACCCGGAAGGCGTGGCGGAGGGCTTCGGGCAGCACCTCGATCTTGTTGATGGCAAAGGCTGCCTTGGTGATCGGCTTGAAGAGGGCGACCTGGTCGAACTCCTGAGTGGAGTCGCGGTTCTGGTGGCTGCGAGAGGCGGACGGGGCGATCACCACGACCGGCGAGTGGGCCACGAAGGCCGAGCCGATTCCGTAGGTCAGGTTCAGCACTCCGGGGCCGTTGGTCACCAGGCAGACGCTGGGTTTCCCGGAGATGCGGCTGTAGCCGTCGGCCATCAAAGCCGCGCCCTGCTCGTGACGCACGCCGATGAACCGGATGTCATCGCGGTCGTACAGCGGGTCTAGGATATCTAGGAATGACGAACCCACGATGCCGAACATGTGGGAGACCCCTTCCTGCCGCAGCATTTCGATAACCGCCACGCCTGCATTCATCTTCTGTGCCAATCGATTTACCTCTAATTAAGTACCAGGGAGTTAATTTCGATCACTGAGTCACGCCTGAGCGTCGACCGGAACATCGAACCGAAGTTTATCATAAGGCCCGAAAGAGTCAGTAGGATGGAAAGCGCCAGGAGGCCCGAAAAAATCAGGAGGATGGAAAGCGCCAGGAGGATGAAAAGGGTCAGGCCAAATTGACTGGTCGCCAGCCTCACCGTAGAATCGGGAAGCGACCCACGATTATTTTGAAAAATCCCTTCTCCATCTCAAGGGGAAGGTTAGTCCGGCCAAGCCGGTTATGGAGGAGAGAGGATGGCTTACGAAACGATATCGGTGGAGAACGAAGACGGTGTGGCGATCATCACGCTGAACCGGCCGGAGGTCCTGAACGCCATGAACCATGTCCTGAACACCGAGCTCCACGATGCGGTGGTGGCGGCAAATGCCGACGATGACATCGGCTGCCTGGTAATTACGGGTATCGGCGAGAAGGCCTTCTCAGCCGGTGGCGACATCCACGAACAGCGCGACGACGCCAAGAACCGCACAGAAGAAGAACTGGACGAACGCGCAGGGCTGCACGCCCGCTGGATATACGAACTTTCCGCCTCGCCCAAACCGGTCATCGGAATGATGAACGGCCTGGCTTATGGCGGCGGCGCAGTGCTCGCATCCTGTCTGGATATTCGTGTTGGCTGCGAGAACACCAAGTTCCGCTTCCTGGCCGTGGCCTATGGGCGCATCAACTGCACCTGGACCTTGCCCAATCAGGTCGGCTGGCCCAAAGCCAAAGAACTGCTGTTCACCGCGCGGGTAGTGGAAGCCGAAGAAGCATTTCAGATCGGTCTGCTGAACCATCTGGTGCCGTCGGGCGAACTTCGGGCCAAGACCATGGAGATGGCCACCCTCATCGCCAAGAATCACAGGGCGTCGGTGATTGGCGTCAAGCAGATATTGATCGAGGATATGACCACTGACCTAGAAGGTATGTGGAAGAACGAGAAAGACTTCACCGCAGTGAACAAAGGCTTTGGAGTTGAAGACGCGTTCCCCGAGTTCCTGGCCAGAAAAGGACGGCCGTAAAGAGAACGCACCCAAGTCAGAAACCGGTAGCGAGCAAGATCAGGGAGGAAACCTTGGCCCTAACTCAGGAACAGATGGCGGCTTCACCCAAGGCGCTGTCAGGCATTCGGGTGGTGGACTTCACTTGGGTAAGGGCCGGTCCCTGGGCGACCAGGTGGCTGGGGGCATTGGGGGCCGAGGTCATCAAGGTCGAATGGCCGTTGTCGGAACGGGGCCGGACCACCGGTGGCTCAGCGCCCGGCATGGAGCCAAGCCTTAATACCAGGACTAACTTCAACGACTCCAACGCCAACAAGAAGGGCATCACCGTAAACCTGCGTTCGGAAAGGGGCCTCGACCTGGTCAAGAGACTGATCTCGGAATCCGACGTCGTGGTTGAGAACTTCAGCGCCAAGACCTTGCAGAGCTGGGGTCTGGGTTACGACGAGTTATGTAAGCTCAAACCGGACATCGTCTACGTCTCCCAGGCGGGCTTCGGCCACACCGGACGGCACCGCGAATACCTCACCATGGGCCCCATTGCCCAAGCGTTCTCGGGTATGTCATTTCTTTCTGGGCTGCCCGGCAAGCAGCCAGCCGGCTGGGGTTGGTCTTACCTGGACGATACCGGTGGGATGTACATCGCGTTTTCCACCATGACCGCTCTCTACCACCGCAACATGACCGGCCAGGGCCAGCACGTTGACCTTTCGCAGATGATCATGGGCGCGACACTTAACGGCTCCGCGTTACTGGATGCCACAATCAATGGTCGCCCGTCAAATAGAGAGGGATTCCCCCCGGGCAACCGGGCCCATTGGCCTGGCACGCCGATGTTGAACAACTACCGTGGACCAACCACGGCCCCGCACAACGCCTACCGGACCAAAGGCGGCGGCTACAACGACTGGTGTACCATCACCTGCTTTTCGGAGGATGAATGGCGGCGTTTGGTGGCGGTCATGGACTCCCCCCAATGGGCGACCGACACCAAGTTCACCACCCTTGGCGGCCGATTGGACCATCAGGAAGAACTTGACCAGGGTATCCAGGCCTGGGCCGAGACCATCGAGAAATACCAGTTGATGGAACTCTGCCAGGCAGCCGGTGTGCCAGCCATGCCGGTCCAGAGCACTGAGGACCGAGTGGAGCACGACCCGCAGCTCCGCCACCGTGAGCTTTACCTGGAACTCGAGCACCCGGTTATCGGGCGTTACAAATTCCAAAATGCGCCGTTCAAACTGTCGGAAACCCCGGCGATAAACTTCAAACCCGCTCCCATGATCGGACAGCACAACCAAGAGGTATTCGAGGGGATTCTTGGTCTCACCCATGAAGAGCTCGTGGCCGGGTACGACGACGGCACTTTCTGGCCCAACTCCCTGGACCGCTTCTCGTACATGGACGAGATGATCAAGGCAGAACCGGTGCCCTACGCCGGCCCACGCACGACCGCCGAGAGAGAAGTTCCTGCTAACGGCACCGCAGATAATGGCCCATTGTCCGGCTTGAGAGTGCTTGAATTGGCCGATGAAAAGGGCCAGTGGTGCGGGAAATTGATGGCCGATCTCGGTGCCGAAGTAATTAAGATAGAGCCGCCTGGTGGCGAGGCTTCACGCACGGTTGGGCCGTTCTTGGACGATGTACCCCACCGAGACCGCAGCCTGTCCTTCTGGCATTACAACACCTCCAAACGGGGTGTCACGCTAAACCTGGAAACCGAAGACGGCCGGGACCTCTTCAAGAAACTGGCGGCCTCGGCCGATGTCATTTTGGAGACTTTCGATGCCGGGTACCTGGCGTCGTTGGGTCTGAGCTACGAAACTCTTTCCGAGTCGAACCCGCGGCTGATCGTGTGTTCGCTGACCCGGTTCGGCCAGACCGGCCCCTGGCGGGACTACCGGACCAGTGACCTGCTTCACCTGGCGGCCGGAGGGCAGATGGGCTGCTCTGGCTACGACCCTGCGGACGACCCCGACCAGTCCCCCATTGCACCCGGCGGCGGCAACGCCTGGCACACCGGCAGCCATTACGCCTACATGGCCATACTCGCCGCACTGATGCACCGTACCAACTCGGGCCGGGGCCAGTACATCGACGCTTCGGTCCACGACGCCTGCGCCCTGACCACCGAGATGCACGTGAATACCTACATCTACCAGGGCGACGTGGTCTTGCGTCAGACTGGCCGTCACGCATCTGTGCTGCCCACCGAATTAAGCCAATTGAAATGCAAAGACGGCAAGTACGTCAATGCTGCAGCGTCGCGGGTGACGTTCCGCGAGTTCCCGACGTTGGTCGAGTGGATGGACAGCCACGGACTGGCCGACGACCTCACGTACGAAAGATACAAAGACTCCGCGGTATTCGCGGATAGCGGCGACCATATCAACGATGTAGTCGCCAACTTCGCCGCCAACCTGACCCGCGACGAGATCGCCCACGGCGGCCAGGAACGGGGCTTCAACTGGGGCGCCGTCCGTACCCCCGACGAGCTTATCGACGAAGGCCATCTGAACGACCGTGGCTTCTGGGTCGACGTGCCGCATCCTGAACTCGGCAAGACCTTCAAGTACCCCGGACCCGCCGGCATCTACAACGGCTCGCCCTGGCGCATATCCAGCCGGGCACCACTAATCGGAGAGCACAACGAAGAGATTTTCTGCGGGGAACTAGCCCTGCAAAAGACCGAACTAGCCTACCTAGCCGAAGCCGGTGTCATATAAATTGCAGCCTTCAAACTGAGGAAAATCCCTTCCCCCTCGCAAGGGGGAAGGTTAGGATGGGGGCCGTTGCTTGCATTACAATTCAACTATCCCCTTGAAGCCCAAACCACCCGCAAGAGGCGCAATTGATCCCCTGGAAACTACTAGGCACGGCACAAACGTCCAGAAATGGCGCTGAGCTCCGGCTGTACCAGCGCGACACCGAGTTCTCGATCAAGGCCGACAACCAAGAACTCATGAACAGCCAGGTACACGGTTCGGAAGACGCTTTGGCCAAACTCGCCTGCGAGAAGGTCACGAACCATCCGGCTGTTCGGGTGCTGATCGGGGGCTTGGGCTTGGGATACACCCTGCGAGCCGCACTGGACGAACTGAAACCCGACGCGGAAGTCGTCGTTGCCGAGATCGTGCCTGACGTGGTCCAGTGGAACCGGGATTTCCTGGGGCATCTTGCCGGCAGTCCCCTGGATGACCAGCGGGTTAAAGTCGAAGTGGCTGATGTCGCTCAGTTGATCAAGACTGCCATTGGCGGCTACAACGCCATCATGCTGGACGTCGATAACGGCCCTCAGGCAATGACCCAAGAAGGCAACGAATGGATCTACGGATACGATGGCCTGGAATCATCTTTCGACGCCCTCCGGCCCAAAGGTGTGCTGTCCATCTGGTCCACCGACTCTGACCCGGCATTCACCAGACGGCTGCTCAAGACCGGATTCAAGGTCGAAGAGGTCAAAGCCCGCGCCCGTGGCGGCAAAAAGGGCGGCGGACACTACTTCGTCTGGGTTGCCACCCGCCCTTAGACGTCCTCTACAGGCACCGTTGCGATTCCATAAGTTCCGTAGAAGAAATTAGCGTAATGGGTTGATCCACCGGTTACGAAGAGCAGGTACTGCTCCGGGGTTTCCAGAGCGGGGATGGTCGCGTCGGGGTCATCGGCCAGGTGTTGCAACTCCGGGTGGTGCAGCCACTTACCATCGGCATCCACCGGCATATCGCCCTTACTCAACACCGATTGTAGAGACACGCGGCAGTTCTGGTGCAACCAGGCCTGGGCGTCCTGCTTGCTCATACCGGCCTCGGCCATGATGACCGCCCTTGATGGGCTGAGAATGATCGGGTGGTATGGCCCCTGATAGAGCACTCTCTTGTTGGTGTGGCCAACCTGGGCGGAGTCCCAACCCCTGAGCCAGCCACCGGCCCCGGCGTTGGGGTAAAACATCATGGATGCGATGTTGTTTAGGGTATCTTCGTGCGTCTTTGACCTGGGGTCGATCACCGTTGTCGGGCCGGTCACAGTCACCACGGTAACCGTGCTTTCGTCTCTCTTGAACCCTTTATCCATGTGATAGGGCTGCCAGGGGCTGACCCCTTCGTTCTCGGCGATGCACATGCCGAATTTGGTCGGAAGGCCGATGAAATTCGGGTCTCCGGCGCCCGCGTTGCAGTAGCCGATATTGATCAGACACAGCCGCAGCGCCCGGCCGATAGAGGTGTTGGCGCTGTTGATGACGCCCGGGCCCATGGCGGTAGTTCCGAAGTTGATTCCGGCTTTCTTGGCGATGGGGCCATTGACCAGGATTATAGGCGCCTCCGTGTGGCCGGAGACCTGCATGTCCCGGTGGTTCATCTCCGGCTGGGCGAGGCAATCAATGGCCGCAAGCAGCACGGGAAACTGCTCCGGGCGGCAGCCAGCCATGACAGCATTGATGGCGATCTTTTCCACCGTGGCCAGCCCGAAGCCCGGCTCCATCACCATGAGCACGTCCTGGGGAGCCCGTTTTGTACCCTTCAGCATCTGCTCAACGGCGGCCGGAGTGGGCGGGATGACGGGGATGCCGTCGCTCCAGTCGCGTTCGGCCAGGAAGCGGTTCACCGCGTCCAGACCCTCCGGCGTCTCATCAAGTTCCACCGTGAATATCTCGGTCGATCTGCTGCCACGCGCCGCACCTCTGGCGACCCCAGCGGAAGCAGGCAATGTGGTGAGGCGCTCGATGATCTCGTCGATCTGTTCATCGACCATCGTGTGAATGAAGTCTGCTTGCTGGCCGGTGGTGGCGTGGGGGATGGTCACGAATGACGCGCTAGGTTGGCCCCAGCCATCAACGCACGACTGCCAGGCCCTGGCAAAGCTCCTGGCGGCGATGGCAACGGCTGGTACTCCGGCCTTCTCAACGGCGACCATGTCGTGGGCAAGCCACGAAGTACAACCGCCTCAATGGGCGGTCGCGCCAATCATGGCGTCAACCTCGGTGGCGATCAGCGCCGCTTCCTCGTCATCGATATGGTTCCCGCGGCTGAGGGCCGGGCGGCCGGGCCTGATGTCGCCGCCGTACCGCTCGAATTTTACATTTGGGAACCGGCGGCTGATGTGTTCGGCCACCCGGTCCACCGCGATATCAGCGCCGCCGGTCATATTGTTGTAAAGGCCGATGGTCTTGCCCTCAAGGCCAGTCAAGCGAGGGGCTGGTGGGACTTTGAAATCGACCCTGTCAGCGGCAGGGGACATTATCTGCAGCTTCATACTATTTCTCCTATGGATTAGTGCGGGGTGGATCAGAGCGCGGCGGCTCATCTTTAAGGCCAAACCCGGTTACCGGAACCAACACGTCATCACCTTCTTGAATGACGTCTTGTGCGGCCAATAATTCCAGGCCGGCAAACGCAGCCGCAGACGTCGGTTCGGCAAAGATGCCCTCCTGTTCGGCCAGGTCTTTTTGCATCTGCAAGATGCTTGATTCCTCGACCGCCACCGCCGAACCGCCGGTCAACCGCAATATCTGAAGTATCTGCCACCGGCGGGAGGGAGCAGAGATGGAGATGCCTCCAGCGACGGTTTTCGTGGCTACTTCTGGGTTCCAGGCCTGGCCGTTAAAGGCCGCAACCAAGGGCATCACATTCCGGGACTGGACGCAGTGGAGCCGAGGAACTTTCTCGATCTTGCCAGCTTGCTTGAGTTCGTTGAACCCATTGAACGCCCCGATCAGAAGGGAGCCATTGCCCACTGGGAAGACGATGTGGGCGGGCATGGCGTCGTCAAACTGCTCCACGACCTCGTAGGCGAAAGCCTTGGTGCCCTCCGCGAAGTAGGGGCTCAGCATATGGGATGCGTAGACTAGGTCATTCTGCTTGGCGTAGTCGATGGCCGCATCTGTGACCGCCGCCCTGGGGCCTTCTATGGGGTGAATCTCGGTGCCGTAGGCCCTGATCTGGCTGAGCTTGGCCTCGGGTGCGTCGGCTGGGACGAAGATGTGGGACTTGATACCGGCTCGGGCCGCGTAGGCCGACACCGAAGCACCGGCATTACCCGACGAATCCTCCACCAACTCAGTCACACCGTGCTCGCAGGCGACCGACAACATCGTCGCGGTGCCCCGGTCTTTGAAGGAACCGGTTGGGTTCAAGAACTCCAGCTTGGCGTACAGGCGGCCTAATGGCAGATGAGCGCCAATGGTATTCAGGATGACCGAAGGAGTGTTCCCCTCGCCGAGCGAGACCTTGAAACTAGAATCGTGTACCGGGGAGGGAATTCCGAGGCCGTCAGGGTGTGAGTTGTACGCCACGTCCAGGGGCGATCCGCAATCGCGGCAGGCCTCCGACGACATATCAGCTGGGCGCGAGGCGCCGCACTTTGGGCAGCGGAGTTCGATGTGTGACATTAGGTGAGTCGGTATTGATTGGGACTATTTTGAAGTTGGTAGCCCTGCTGCTTTCCAGCCTCGCATGCCGCCGTCCATATAGGTCACGTTGGTGAATCCCATCTCGTGTAGCACCTGGGCCCCAAGTGCCGCCATCTGGCCGCCGCCTCAAGTCACTATGACCTGCCGGGACCGGTCCGCAAGGCGTTCGTCCCGCAACCTCTCGGCTATCTCCAGGTCGGCGCGCATGGGCAGTGAACCCAGGGAGATCATCACCACTTCGGGAGCGCGGTCTTCCATGGGGACAGACTCGGCGTCTCGAACTTCGATCAGGAGGGCTTTCGGGTCGTCTTTCAGCCGCTGCTGCGCCTCTTCCGGAGACACACCCGTCACGACAGCCTTCGCCGCGGTCACCATATCCGTCCAGCTCTTCGCCATGCTCAACTCCCGATCGGTAATTTCTGAAATCAGCTTGCTCCCCTGAGCGTAGTCGGGCCGTGACCCATCGTCAAGTTACGCCAGGTCTCCGACTACCCCACAACTACTTGGTGGTCGAGCAGGATGCCACCATGAAGGTAGGCGATGGAGATTGGGTCGCGCAGAACGGCGGCCCTGACCATGTCCAAGGGAATGTCCTGCGGCGTTCCCGGCACCGTGATCCGGCGCACCACAGGGCGGTTACCGAGGACTCCGTCAGCGGCGTTGGACTGAGCTTCATTCCGCCCGCCGGGAATCGGTTTCATGAACAACTCGACTTTGAGGCTGTCCGGTCCTCCGTTCCCGCCTGGTAGCAGTTGGCTCAGCGTGGCGGCGGTCGACGCCGCCCAGCCACCGTGGGCCAATGGGAAAGGGCCAGGTACCCACCCGCCCGAGCTATGCCCGCCGAGCACTATCGACCCGCTGGAGCGGGTCAGGTTGGCGTACCGGACCGTGACCTTCGCCTCGCCTTCGTGGGCCATGGCTCCGGACTCGTCCAATTCCTTGGTGTCCAGCAGGTATTTGGCGTGCGCCGTGCCGGAAGGGATGGCAGCCAGGTCACCTTCCAGTGGCTGGAGTGATTCAGGGTTAGGAGACGCAGAGACGATTTCACCTGAACTCCACCGGACTTCGTCCTCCACCTGCATCGAACCCTTGTTCAGGGCCTGCCCCACCGGACAGAAATTGGATGCCCGCTCGATCCGGACACGCTCTGACTCTGAGATATTGCCGTACAGGGTCACCAGTTCTCTAACCCCGAAACCGATGCCGTTGGGGAGCGCTGTGGGTTCCACCGCGAAATCGACGGTGATGTCCTCCAGGGCAATCTTGCCTCGGTCGGCCACGCCGACCAATGTGACGACGGTTCAAGCAGCCCAGGCGGCCACTGAGAGGTATTGGGCCGGAAGGCCGACCATATCAGCGCCGGGGTTGGGTATACCGGTCAGGTACGACCACGGCCCGTTCGGCGCCTGCCCGGCCCCGACTACCGCGATCACTGAATCTTTATCGACAGACCGGGCGAATATATTTGGCCTGTCCCGCCGCCAGTGTTTTGCGCCATGAATCGTCTCCAGATGTTATGTAACATCGCGTTGGGTAAGTTATTGTAAGCGGGCCTTTCCCCTCTTACGATGTTTTTCGCGATGAAATTTGGATTCGATAGGAGATCGACATGAAAGTCGGCGTGAACCTGATCAACTTTGGCCCGGGTGTCAGCCTTGAATCGATGAAGCGCTGGGCGCAGTTATCAGAGTCCCTGGGCTATCACCTGATCATGACGTCCGACCATGTCGCCATCACCCCGGATGTGCACTCTCGCTACCCCGCGCCGTTCTACGAGCCGATCTCGCTGCTTGGTTGGCTGGCCGGTGTCACAGAGACCGTCGAGATTGGCACGACCGTACTGATCGTGCCCTACCGGAATCCTATTGAGATCGCGAGAGCGTTCGCTAATATCGACGTGCTAAGCGGCGGCCGTCTGATTCTGGGAGTTGGTATTGGATGGGCCCAGGAGGAATTTAAGGCTTTGAAAGTTGCCTACAAGTCGAGGGGCGCCATAACCAACGAGTACTTGGAGGCGATCAAGCTCCTCTGGACCCAGGATGTGGCATCGTATGACGGCAAGTTCGCGGCCTTCACGGACGTCCACACGGCACCTAGGCCGGTGCGGACTCCCCATCCTCCCATCTGGGTGGGCGGCCCCAGCGATGCGGCTCTGCGGCGCACGGTGCGCTACGGCGACGCGTGGCATCCCATTCGCATACGCCTGGACTGGTTCAAACAGACGGGTATACCCCGGCTGAAAGAGATCGTTGAAGAAGAAGGTCAAAAGATGCCGGACCTGTGCCCAAGGATCAGGCTCCGGATAACGGACTCAGGCATGCCGGATGAAGACCGTGTGGCCGGAGAGGGCAGTCTGGACCAGGTTCACCGTGACCTAGCTGAACTGGAAGCGCTGGGCTGTACCTACGTGGTCCTGGACACCTACTTTGACGATATCGAGGCAACCAGGGACAACGAGGCTTCGTGGCGGATGCTCAGCGTGTTGGCCGAAAAAGTGCTGGACCTGGGAAAGCAGACGGTGCGGTGATTGGCTATTTGGGACCAGTTACTTCCGGTAATACCGGACCTCGAACGTAAGGGCGCCGACCTTTGACGTATAAGGGCCGTGGGGCATCCCCGGTGGGCGGCAGGCGGACATTCCGGCGGTGAAGGTCTGATTGATCCTCTTGTCGTGAATCTCGCCTTCGATGATATAGACCTCCTCCCAGAAGTCATGGGTGATCACTTCGTCAGTATCCACGCCAGCCTCGAACCGCAGCATCCTGGTGGCTACTCCAGCCTCAGGGTCGAAAGCCAGTATCTTTTCCGTCATACCCTCACCGGCGGCACCAGAGTCCGCCGCCACGGGCGTCCAGGACACCTCTTCGTGATGGTGAAACTCCCGTTCTACTTTCGGCATTGTCAGTCCTCCGGGTGATTGGGATATGCTTCTCTAGCCGTTGAGCGTGCCCTTGGTGCTGGGTATCTGCGACGGTGCGCGTGGGTCCGGTTCTAGAGCGTCGCGCAGGGAGCGGGCGAGGGCTTTGCACAGGGCTTCGGCCTTGTGGTGGGGGCTGACGCCGGCGAGGATCTTGGCGTGGAGGTTTATCTTCCCTTCCAGGGCGAACGACTCGAAGAAGTGCTTGACCAGCGAACCGGGCAAGGTCTCCACCATCGTGTCGTCCAGGGTGGTTTCAATCACCGCGTAGCCACGGCCGCTGCAGTCCAGCGAGACCATGGCCAGGGTCTCGTCCAAGGGCACCATCGCGTGGCCCATACGTCTGATACCGCGAGCATCGCCCAGGGCTTCGTTGAATGCCCGCCCCAAGGTGATGGCGACATCTTCCACCAGGTGATGCCAGCCGACGTGCACATCGCCCTTGGCTTTGAGGTTTATGTCGATCAGGCCGTGCCGGGAGATCTGGGAGACCATGTGGTCAAGAAACCCGTTTCCGGTGTCCACTTCATAAACGCCGGAACCGTCCAGGTCGAGGGTCAGGCTGATCTCGGTCTCGCCGGTTTTTCGTTCGATACTTGCAGTGCGCCCGTTAGCTGGCATCACTTCCTCCTCACGATTCAATCATATGATCAAGATACACGAATCAGGCACACAACTCGGTAAAAGCAGCTACAACAGCGTCGGTCTCGTGGGGGAGGCCGATGCTGGTCCTGATGAAGTTCTTCAACCGGCCGCTGCTCCAGTAGCGGAGGAATATTCCCCTACTGCAGAGGCCATCGAATATCTCTTTGCCGCGCCCGTCCGGCACCTGGCAGAGGATGAAGTTGGCCCGCGACGGCCAGGGTGTCACGTTGGGCACCTTTTCCAGCATAGCCATCATCCGGTCGCGTTCTTCCACTATCTGGTTCACCCGTCTCAACAGACCGGGGGTGTCTTCCAGTGATGTTGTCAGGGCCACCTCGGCGGCCAGGTTCACGTTGTACGGCGGCTTCATGGCCATCATGGTCGCGGCCAGGTCCGGGTCCATAGCGCCCACGCCGATTCGCAAGCCAGCCAGCCCAGCCCATTTGCTGAAGGTCCGCAGCACCACCAGGTTTTGGTACTCGGCCAACATTGGGATGGCGGTGTCGCCGCAGAACTCGAAGTAGGCCTCGTCCATCACCACCAACAAGCCGGTGTCCAGCAGGGCACGGGTCTGGGACTCGGGAACGATGTTCCCGGTAGGATTGTTGGGCGAGGTCAAGAAGATGATCTTGGTCTTGGGCGTGATGGCCGCCTTCATGGCTTCCAGGTCGATGTCGAAGTTTTCGTCCCGGTCGACGGAGATACATTCGCCGCCACAGATCCCAGCCGAGAACGCATACATGCCGAAGGTCGGCGCAGGGACAATCACGTTGTCGCCGATGCCCACATACATGCGCAACAGCAGGTCGATCAGCTCGTCGCTGCCGTTGCCCGCTACGATCTTTTCCGTCTCCACGTTCAGGTAGCCCGACAAAACTCGGCGCAGGCCGCGCTGGTCAGGATCGGGATAGTAGTTGTAGTTCTGGTAATTACCTAAAGCCGCAGCCACTTTCGGAGATGGGCCGTAGGGGTTCTCATTGCCGTTCAGGCGGATGATCTTCTCTGGGGGTATTCCGGCCCGCTCGGCCATGACCTCCATCGGATCAACGCCCTCATAGGTCTGAAGCGCTTGGATGTGCGGGAGCATCGACGGCATGTTTTTGTTATCAGGCATATCAGGCCCCTTTCGTCAGGGAGTCTAACCTGATCTGAACTGCGGAGGCGTGTCCCGAGAGACCCTCCGCATCAGCGATGTGTACGGCCGCCTTGCCCAGTTTCTGGAACTCGGCTGGGCTGAGTCCGACCACCGGCATGGTGCGCAGGAAGTGGTGCACGCTGAGAGCGGAACCGAACCTGGCTGTCCCCCCGGTGGGCATCACGTGACTGGGTCCGGCGATGTAATCGCCCATGACTTCGGGGGAGTACTCGCCCAGGAACAGACCGCCGGCGTGCTTGATCTTGTCGACCCAGGACCAGGGGTCGTCCAGCAGCAGGCACAGGTGTTCGGGGGCGATGCGGTTGACCAAGTCAACGGCTTCTTCCAGGTCGTCAACCAACACCACACGTCCCTGGCGGTCCAGCGCAGCTTGAGCGACTTCGCCTCGGGGCTGTTCCTTGATCATACGGGCGACTTCAGACTCTACCTGGTCGATCAATTCTTGGCTGTTGGTGATCAGGATGGCGGTGGCCAATGGGTCGTGTTCCGCCTGGGCGATGAGGTCGGCGGCGCAGAAGCTGGGGTTGGCGGTCTTGTCGGCCAGCACGATCGTTTCAGTCGGGCCGAATACACCGTCGATATCCACTGCGCCCTGGACCAGTTTCTTGGCGTAAGAGACGAAGATGTTTCCCGGGCCGCAGATCTTGTCGACTTTAGGGACTGACTTGGTTCCATAGGCCATGGCTGCGATGGCTGGCACTCCGCCGACCTGATAGAGGGCGTCAACACCAGCGATCTCTGCGGCGACCATCACGGCCGGATTCAATGCCTGCCCGCGTTGGGGCGGCGTGCAGAGGATGACCTCCCGAACTCCAGCCACCCGCGCCGGCACGGCGGTCATGAGGACAGTCGAAGGGTAGGCGGCGCTGCCACCGGGGGCATACAGGCCCACCCGGTCGAGCGGACGTATCAGCTCACCAAGGCCCTGCTTGCGGTCGATCCAATCGCTGGGCATGGTCGATTCGTGGAAATCGCGCACCCGCTGGGCGGCCAATTCCAAAGACTCGTGAAGTTCTTTGCTGATCGAGTCGCGGGCCTGGGCCATCTGCTTTTCGGTAACCCGGAAATCTTCCAGGTCTGAGCCGTCCAGAAGCTTGGCGTAGCGCAACACAGCGCTGTCGCCTTCGTTACGCACGTCGTCCAGCATCTGGTTTATCGACTGCAGCGGACTCACTCCCTTGCCGAAGGCTTCTTCGGTTCGGGCGAGTACCGACTCGGGCAGCGAGTCCAGGTCCAGAGGGTCGATGCGGACCAGAACGTTCTCGGCGTTCTGGACACCTTTTATCACGTTAAGGGCCAATTGGATTCTCCATTTTTTCCGTGTTCTCTATTTAATCCGACAGGTTAATCCGGTAAAAATTCCCGGACCTGAACGATACTGGCCGCCAAGGCACGTTCTTGGTAGGCCGAGACTTGGCCCTCGGGCACTTTCTCGTAGACCTGCTCCAGGCTGCGGGGCATCTCTTCTATGAAACGCTCCACCGTATGCAGGACATCTTCATCATCACGATACAGCCGGTTGAGTGCGCCTTTCAACCGGTCCCAGGTGAATTCCCAGACCTGGAACCGCCCAACGCGGTCCTTCCACTCGCCGAGCAACCCCTCTTCGAAAAAGGGCATGGACACGTCGTTGTCCGAGCAGGCCAACCAATGCTCCGGGTGGTTATCACCGGTGATCTGGGGCAGGGCCTGCCGGTCCAGGTCCAGTTGCATCGCCCGGTCCCAGATGTTGGCTTCGATCTGATCGTCGGTCAGCCGGGTTGCTTCAGCCGTATCGAAGTGGGGCCGGAAAACGCTGGTTATCCAGACCTCATCTGCCGCCAAATGGCATACGTAGCCGGCCAGAAAAGCCAGTGACGCCGGTGACATGTCCTCGAGCAGTTCCGGGTGCATCTTGAACATGGTTGCGGTCCCGGTGCCGACCTCCGCCACCGATAGGGGCGCAAAATGGGTCTGCTCCCTGGGCCACCTGGTCATGGCGCGGATGTCCGGGGCGGTCGAGCCGAGGTAGTAGGCGCCAAGGTGGTCGAAGACGTAGCTTTTGTCCAGCTGCTCGGCAACCTCGTTGGCTAGGTGTATGTGCATCGGTAGATTGGGCATTATTCATCAACCCTCCGGCTGCCTATGGGAAACCGGACGGGACCAGTACGGTTAGTGATTCCTGCCAAACAGGGCTTCGTAGGCCTCGGAGTGGCCGTCGAAGAGATAACTCAGTTGGGAGGCGGCGACATCTATAGCGCCGCAGCCGCGCAGGTGGTCAACGGCTTCTAAAAGCTGTCCTTTTTTAATCAGGAGACTGACGTTGAACCAGTCTTGTTCTTCGATGTTATAGACCCGGGCGACGGTCGGCCCGCGCAGTCCGGCCAAGTCGGGTCGGGCCAGCACGGTGGAGCTGACCTCCTCTGCCGATGACGCCCGTACGTTGGCGGTGACCCGGTAGTAGGGCTCAGCCCTGAGATGGCCCTCCATGAGTTCGACGATGGAGCGGGCCAGGGCCAATGACTCCCCGGAAGCCGATAGCGTGACCGGGTTGGCGATGAGGCACGACTGGGACGCCAGGATGGTGCCTTCATCCAATTGTTTCAGTTGGTTCTCCCGGAGTGTTGCCCCGGTGGCCGTCAGGTCGGCGATCAGGTCGGCGTAACCGGCGGCAGGAGCGGCTTCCATCGCGCCGCTGGCCGGGACCAGGGTGAAATAGTTGATGCCCCGCTCGTACAGATAACCCCGCAACAACCGGGGGTACTTGGTGGCTATGCGTAGCTGCTTGCCCTCTTGCCGGAATTCTAACGCCAGGTCGGCCAGGTCGGAGAGGGAAGTAACGTCCATCCAGGAGTTAGGAACTGCCATCACGAACTCGCAACGGCCGTATTCCAGGTCTTCGATCAACACCGAGGCCCGTGCTTCGTCACTGCGGTATTCCAATACCCGGTCGAGCCCGGTGATCCCCAGTTCGGCGCTGCCTTCTTCAACCTTCTGGGCAACATCGGACGAGCGCTGGAACAGCACTTCAACTCCGGGTATGGCGGGCACCGAGCCGGTGTAGCGGCGCGAGTTGGGGCGTGACACAGCCAAGCCGCAGGCCTTCATGAAGGCCATGGTCGATTCGTACAGTTCGCCGTCGCTGGGCAAAGCGATACGCAGCAGGCCGTGACCGTTCTGCTTATTTTGCTGTTGGACAGTCATTATTTAGCCCCGATCGAAATAAGAGCATCCAAGTTATAAGCAAAGCCCAGGGCCGGGACGGCTTCGGAGCCACCCAAAGCCCTCGAAAGCGTGTCGTAGCGGCCGCCGCCACCCAGCGTGCCCGGCCAGCCGGAGTGGCTGACCTCAAATATCACACCGTTGTAGTACGCCAGGCCGCGCACCAGACCGAAGTCCAGTGATATCCGGCCCTTGGCATCGGACCCTTCCGACATCTGTTTGATGACTTCAGAGAGACGGTCGGCGGCGTCTTGATTGGCGCCGGCCGAGGCCAAAGTCTTCTTGACCGACTCAAGCGCCTGACCGGGTTCACCTTTGATGGCCGCCAGGTCGCAGGCCAGTTCTAGGCCGTGCCGGAGTTGGTCTTCGTTGTCGGTGCCTCTGATCTTGTGGAGCAGGCGTTCGACGACATCCTCGGGGGTGCGCTGGCCAAGCTGGTCAGCGGAGTTCCACTGGAGTATGCCGAGCAGCACAGACCTTGCCTGCGCGTCGTCCAGGCCTTTGATGGCCTGACGCAATGCAGCGTCTTCGGAATCGCCGTGGCCGTTGGAACCTCCCACCAGGTGGAGGTGCTTTCCTTCCTCCAGGAACTTGGGCACCACGGACTGGCCCTCGCTCAACAGAGGCATGCTCTGGATGATGAACGACCGGGCGCGCTCCGACAATCCCACAGGGGCCAGCAGGCTATCTAGTACGTCAAGGTCGGCTAATTTCAGGCTCCAATCGTCTAGTCCCAACTTGGTTGGTACGGCGACGGCTAGCGTGAGTAGCTCAACGTCCGCTGAAATCTCCGAAGAACCGATGAGTTCTCCGCCAATCTGGGTGAACTGGCTGCTGGCCTCAGGGTGGGAGGTATCAAACCGGAAGACCGGCCCGCAGTACTGCCACCGGGCCGGGAGCGTGATGCTGGCCGAATTCTCCAGGTAGTGCCGCATGATGGGCGAGGTGAATTCAGGGCGCAGGCTGACCGAGTTGCTTCCGGCGTCGGTGAAACTGTAGAGCTGGGAGGCTAACTCGCCGCCGGATTTCCTCATGAAAAGCTCGGTTGGCTCGAGGACCGGTGTTTCGATCTGCCGGTAACCGTAGCCGCCCAACAGCTGGCACAACCGCTCTTGAAGGTCTAGCTTTTTACGCCATGCGTCCTCAGACAGGTCATTCATGCCCTGTAGACGCGAGACGGTATTGCCGGATTGTGTTGGTTGGCGGTACATGTGGGAAGGCCAGTTTCCAGGGAATAAATCGTAAAACAAATAAGGACGCCTCGACTGGTTAGAGACGCCCAGGGACTCAGGATATTGTACATCAGGCCAGGTGTTACTTCCAAGAATATTAGCTGTGGTCAAGCGGCGGTTCGATGGCCTTGCCACCGGCCGTCTGATCGCCCTGGGTGAGAGTAACTCTGTTCAGGCGTGTTGACCGCCAGCGATAGCCTGGAACTATCACTCCAACAGCGGATTGGCTACTGGTGCCTATGCAGAGGCTCGTTATACTTAGTCTTAAAGATAATCATTGACAATTGTTATTCGCATTAATAATCATATTTAGCTAGGTCGACTTTAGCTAAGTCGGCGTCCGGCCCACGGACGGAGGAACAAGCCTAAAGAATGAACACTGATGTCCAAGAACTCCAATCGTCATCATCGCCGGCCATTGGGCCAACTACGACGCCAGCCACTATGCCGACCACTATCAAAGGCATTCTGGACCAGGGCGAGCCTTCCCACGTAGCGATCATATCCCCTGCTAGCCCGGTGCTCACCTACGGCGAGCTCAAGCTCCAGGTCGATTCCTTGGCGAATCAGCTGCGTTCGTTTGGCATTGGCCGGGGGGACCGCGTAGCCATCACCCTGCCCAACGGCGTAGAGAACATCGTTTCCTTCTTGGCGATCACTGTGGCAGGAGCGACTGCCGCCCCCCTAAATCCTGCCTACACGAATGAAGAGTTCCGCTTCTGCCTTGAAGATACCAACGCCAAGGCAGTTATCAGCACCCCCGAAGAGACCGAGGCGATCAAGGCAGACCTCCCTGATTCAACCTTTGCTATCGCGGTCAATTCTGATTTCGCGGGGCAGACCCATTTCACAGCCAATGAAAGGCCGTTTGAATCGCGTCCCGTCGAGCCTTCGAAAGCCGACGACGTCGCATTGGTGTTGCACACCAGTGGCACCACCAGCCGTCCCAAGAGAGTCCCATTGAGCCACCGTAACCTGGTGGTCTCAGCTAAAAACATCGTTGAAACCTACGAGCTGACAGCCGACGATGTTTCCCTGTGTGTGATGCCGCTGTTCCACATCCACGGCCTGGTCGCCTCCACGCTGGCTACCCTGTATTCCGGTGGAGTGGTTGTGGTGCCGGCGAGATTCAACGCCCTGGATTTTTGGCCGCTCGTTGAAGCCCATCACGTCACCTGGTACTCGGCGGTGCCCACGATGCACCAGGCGCTGCTGCACCGTTCGAAGAGAAAGGCTGGCGCCGAAGCTATAGATACAGCCAACCGCAACCTGCGTTTCATACGCTCCTGCAGCGCGCCGTTCCCGCCGGAGATATTGGCCGACATGGAAGAGACGTTCGGAGTACCAGTCCTAGAGGCTTACGGTATGACCGAGGCTGCCCATCAGGTCGCGTCGAATCCATTGCGTGACGGCAAGCATGTCCCAGGGTCAGTGGGTATCGGGACCGGTGTTGCGGTCGCGATCATGGACGAGGATGGAAACATCGAGCCTGCCGGAGCGACCGGAGAGGTTGTGATCACGGGCGAGAGCATCACCAAGGGCTACGAGGACAACCCGGAAGCCAACCACAACAGTTTCACAAACGGCTGGTTCCGCACCGGCGACCAGGGCGTGATGGACTCGGATGGGTATCTGAAGCTCGTTGGACGGTTGAAAGAGATCATCATACGTTCCGGGGAGAAGATCTCGCCACAGGAGATCGACGAGACGCTATTGGCCCATCCCTCAGTTTCCGAGGCAGTAGCCTTTGGAATCCCGAACTCGACCCACGGCGAGGTATCCAGCGCTGCGGTGGTGCTCCGTGCGCCCGTTCAGCCTGCAGAGCTGGTCGCCTATTGCCGGGAGCACCTGGCTGCTTTCAAATGCCCCAAGGTGATCCACATCGTGACGGAGATTCCCCGCTCGGCTACCGGCAAGGTCCAACGCCGGGTCGTCGCAGCAGCCTTCGCCTAACCCGGGTATCATTATCGCCAGGCAGCAATCCCGCGATCACAGTCTCATAACGGAGTCAGATTCTTGAAGATCGCCATCGTTGGAGCAGGGGCAATAGGCGCTTTTCTCGGCGCGAAATTGGCCCTTTCAGGAGTGGATGTCTATCTGATCGCCAGAGGACCACACCTGAAGGAGATGCAGGCCAACGGGGTACGGGTCCGGAGTCCTGAGGGAGACTTTGAGGCCCACCCAACCGCCACCGACGACTATGAGTCGATTGGCCCGGTGGACTATGTATTCCTGACTGTCAAAGCCCACAGCTTAACTGCGATCGCACCTAGCATAGGCCCTTTGCTTGGGCCAGAAACAGCCGTCGTCTCAGCGCAAAACGGCATCCCCTGGTGGTACTTCCAGAGCCATGGCGGCCCCTTTGACGGCATGGCCATCGAGAGCGTTGACCCGGGCGGCGTGATCGCCAATGCCATCGACCCCTCTCGGATAATCGGCTGCGTCGTCTACCCCTCAACCGTGATCGTTCAACCCGGCGTCATCGAACATATAGAAGGTAACCGGTTCTCCATCGGAGAGTTGGATGGGACCAGCAGCGAGCGCTGCAAACGCCTGGCGTCAGCCTTGATCGGCGCGGGTCTCAGGGCTCCAGTGCGAGGTCATATCCGCCACGACATGTGGGTCAAGCTGCTGGGCAACGTGGTCTTCAACCCGATGAGCGCTCTGACTGGCGCGACACTTGAAGAGATGGTGAGCCATCCCGAGACCAGTGAGATCGTGCGGACCGTCATGGCCGAGGCAGATGCGGTTGCCGAAGGTTTGGGCGTGCGCCTTCCGTTGACCATCGACCAGCGGATGGAGGGGGCCCGGAAAGTGGGCGCCCACAAGACATCTATGCTCCAGGACTTGGAGGCTGGCAGGCCGATGGAATTGGAGAGCGTGGTCGGCGTGGTGATAGAACTCGGGGAGAAGTTGGGTCTTCCAATGCCCCACACCAAGACCCTTTACTCTTGCGCCAGGCTACTGGACCAGGTCCGATCCAAATAGGCCGCCAGTATGCGAAGCTTACGGATGGGCGTTAAGGCCGCCATCGATATAGACCGGCTGACCGGTTGAATAGTCACAGAACTCGGAGCAGAGGTAAACCAATAGCGGGCCGATGTCGCCCGGATTGCCCTTACGGCGCAGGGGCGTGTACCGGACCAATAGTTCTTCCTGCTGCTTTTCCAGGGATTGGCCTTCGGTGTCGATCAGACCAGTGCCGATGGCGTTGATCCTGATGTTGAACCGACTCCATTCCACTGCCAATGACCGGGTCAACGCCAATACAGCAGCCTGGCTGGCCGCGAAAGCTGAGCCGTTGATCATGCCGCGTTCGGCCATCTCCGAGATCATGTTGACCACCCGGCCGTACTCGGCCTTGGCCATGCGCGGCAACACCTGCTGGGATAGCAGGAATGGCGCTTTGGCGTTGCGGGTCTGTACAGCGTCCCATTCGTCGACGCCGATGTCCTCCAGGGGTTTGGCGAACATGCTACGCGGGTCATTGACTAGGATGTCGACCTTGTCATGGGTGCGGTCGAATTCGTCCATGGCCTTCTTGGCGCTGTCAGCCACACCAGCGTCCATCACCGCGCCGCTGGAACCCTGAGGCAGTGACTTAAGTACTGCGTCCAGCAGAGCTTGGGTCCGGGCTATGGCAAACACACTGGCGCCGGCCTCGGCCAAGGCCTGGCCCAAGAATGGGGCTACGGTGCCGCCAGAGGTAGCCAGAATAGCCGTCTTGCCAGTTAGGTCGTATTCGGGTAGGACCGGCATGGATGTTCTCCTGAGACCAGGGCTATTTTTGCCCTGGAGTAGTTACGTGGTTATTTAGTCTTCTAGGGGTATGACCGGGGCGTGGCCGGTGGGATAGATGCCCGCCGCCAGACCGCCGCCGTCGGCGATGAACATCTCGCCGGTCATGTAATCGGAGGCCGGTGAGGCGAGAAAGACGGCCAACGGGCCGAAGTCTTCAGGCTTGCCCAGCTTGCCGGTGGGCAGGAATTCTCCGCCCCTGGGCAGACTGGCAGCCATGGTGTCGGTGGCCCCGGTTGGTACGAAGCCGGGCACGATGGTGTTGGCTGTGATCCCGAAGCGGGCCAGATTGAACGACAACACCCGGCTGAGCTGGATCATACCGCCCTTGCTGCAGCAGTACATGTATATCTCACGTCCGCCGCGCAGCCCGAACCCGGAGGCCACATTAATGATCTTGCCGTGTTCTTGGGCCACCATGGTCTGGGACACTTCCCGGGCGCAGTAGAACGCCCCGGTGAGGTTGACCCGCATGATGCGGTCCCATTCTTCATCGGTGTGCTCCCAGATTGGCTTGCGCACGTTGTCCGAGACAGCGCCGGCATTGTTCAATAGGACGTCGATCTTGCCGAACCGGTCCAGGCAAGTTTTCATCAGGTTGGCTACCTGGGAAGAGTCGGTGACGTCTGTGGCCACGAAAGTAGCGTCCACGCCCAGGCTGATAGCCTCGGCGGCTGCTTCTTCGATGGGAGCGGTGCGTCTTCCGGCGATGACCATGTTTGCGCCAGCACGGGCCATATCCCGGACCATTGCCCGGCCCAGGCCGGTGCCCCCGCCGGTGATGACAACCGACTTTCCATCCAAGCTAAGTGATTCCAGCATTTATTCTCTCTTGAGCTGCAAAGAATTTAGGATACCCATTAGTAATCAGTCCGAAGACTAATGGTCAGTGAGCGAGACGTCGCCTGCGGTGAGCGTGAGCACCGTCCCGTCGTCTTGGCGTAATAAGAGGTTGCCCAACTCATCGGTACCCTCTGCCACGCCGGTGTATGTGTCGCCTCCCCAGGTAGCCACCAGCCGTTGGCCGGTGGTTGAAAGCAGCCCCTGCCATTCGTCGATGGGAGAATCGCCCTGGCCTAGGTCCAGATAAAGGGCGTCCAGGTCCATGAGGAATTGGCGGAGCAGGTCTTCCCTGGGAACTTCCCGGCCGGCTGCTGCGTTGACGCTGACAGCAAAGGATGATATCTCCTCTGTCTGATCAGTATCCAGGCTCACGTTCATGCCTACGCCGAGCACAGCATACCATACAGAATCCCCGGCGATGGCGCTCTCGGCCAGTATCCCCGCTACTTTGCGCCCCTCGATCATCAGGTCGTTGGGCCATTTGATCTTGACGTCCAGTCCCGTGATCTTTCTGACCGCCCTGGCCGCGGCGATCCCGCCGATGATGCTGATGAACGGCAGTGCTTCCAGAGTGGGACGGAATAAGATCGAAACCAGTAGGTTGCCCGGCTGGGATACCCAACTGCGGCCCTGGCGGCCCCGGCCTGCGCTCTGGACCTCTGCCACGACTACCGCACCTTCTTCGGCATCGCCCTCACCCAACTTCGCAGCCTCGTCCATGGTTGATGATAGCTCGGGGTAGTACAGCAGCCGCCGCCCAACGATACGGGTATATAACCCTTGGCGGACTGTGGCAGCGACGAGGTTAGGAGGCATATCTATTTCTTTCTCAACTTGGAAACTGCTGAGGAATTCAACCGTTAGCCGTCTACGTCTGAAGTAGGCGCCACTAATCCCCTCTGATTGGCGTAGCTCGCAGCCTCGGTCCGGTTTGCGGCGTTGGTCTTATTGAGGATACTTCTAACATGATTGCCCACCGTGTTGACACTGATGAACAATTCTTCACCGATCGCCCTATCGGTCTTGCCGCCACTGATCAACTGCAGCACCTCCACCTCACGTTGGGTTAAACCATCGGGGTAAGCCGGACCTCGACCAGGCTTGGTTTCAACACGCTCTTGAAGTGTGCGTACCCGTTCCGCCAGCGGCTGCATGCCTAATTCACTGGAGAGTGCCAAAGATTCGTCCAGCAACGACATCGCTTTGGCGTGCTCGCCTGCATTGTTGCGCTCCAAAAGGGTTTCGGCGTGATCGCAGGATGTCCAGGCAAGCTCCGGCCTGTACCCTGCCGCAAGGCAAAATGCCCTCGCCGCCTCGAAATGTTCCGATGCCTGGTCGTAGTCCCTCATGGTCCCGGAGAGCAGGCCCAGCAGACGGTCAACAGTCGTTACTGTCCAAAGCATCGTGCCACGTTGATCTAGGAGTAATGAATAATGCTCTTTAGCTGCGGATGAATCTCCTCGGTTAACCGCCACCATTGCTAGGGCAGCCCTGGCGTACATGATCGACGTTGGGGTCACGGAATGCGCCAAAAAGACCGACTCTGCCGTTGTCTCGGTAAACTCCAAGTGCTTGGCATCGCCGGTGATACGGGCTACCGCAGCTATTGCCATGGCGGTCCGGCCAGTCGTGAAATTGTTGCTCGAGGTAAGAGGTTGAGCCTCAATCAGGCGATCCAGGTAGATTTCTCCCTGGTCGAACTTCCCTGTTTCAAACTCCAACAGAGTCCGCATACCTATCAATTGTGGAGTTGAGGGAGACAGCGCGAACCCTCGGTCGGTATATTCTCTGCCTGCTTCCCAATCGCCTTCAACACAGGACAAAAATGCTATAGGTACGGCACTTAACCAGGATAAGAACCGAGGGGTGCCGCGTCTGTCCGTCATTTCGCGCAAGACCGGTGCATGGGCTCGCGCCCCTTCCAGATTGCCCAGGTGCAGCAGACTAACCATGGTCCACCAGCGAGGCAGCACCTCGGAGTAGCTATTTTCGTTTCCAGTGGCCAGGCTTATGGCCCGCAGTCCATTTTCCGCACTCTCTTGCCATCGTAGGTGGTTCCCGCTGACATCGGCGGAATAGGCCAGAGTCTGGACTTCCAATTGAACATCATGCTCGCGCCTGGCGATTGCGGTCGCATCTCCCAAGGCTTTTTGTGCACCTTCATAATCGGCATTTGCGAGACCCAGAATCCCACCGTAGCGGGAGAGGAGCCGACCTGCCTCATGGGAGTCAGGCGGCACCAAAGAGATAGCCCGGGCCAAAAGGCCTTCAACCCCTCGCACGCGGCCAGTAGGAGGGGTAAGAGGAAACTCCGCTGCAGCCACAGCCCGGTCAACGTTCCCGTTTAGTTCGTAATACTGAAAAGCACGGCTAATGGCCAAGAAAGCTTCTTCAATCTGTGGACCCACTCCAATCGCGCCTTGAGATCGGGCCAATCCAAACAAGAGAGCTGCAGCCTCGTCATCAGGCGCGGCTTCCGTTCCCGACGACGGTATGTGCCTTGCGGCCAGACCTCTCCTGAAATGGGCGATCGCGTCTTCGTAGCCATAGGTCTCCAAGGCCGATTCCCCGGCCAACAGGGAATACCGAACGATCTTCTCGGTGCCCAGCAATGCCTCGGCCTGGGAAAAATGATGGGCCAATTCTCCGGCGTGCCCAACCAGGTTGTGCTGATGCAAGTCCTCCAACGCCTGGGCGACCACTGAATGGACCTGAGCTCGCTGCATGGGAGGAATCTCTTCGTATACCGCCTGTTGGACCAGTGCGTGTCCGAATCGGTAGCCGGCGTGCTCATCAGATAGCGACTCCACGATTCGCATACCGAGCACTTCGTCCAATCCGCTGAAAAACTCTTGCTCTGTGTACTCGGTAGTCACGGCTTTAAGCAATGTCAGGTCAAAGTCCAGGCCGATGACCGATGCATTCCGCAAAATCTGACTGGAGGCACTTGAGAGAAGATTGATGCGCCTGGATATGGCTCCACGGAGAGCTTCGGGCATGCCGGCCACCCAGTCTTGGCTACCCATGATCTCTTCGTGGCTTACCGCGCTGACAACCTCGCCGATGAATAGCGGATTACCACCGGTCCGTTGGTGCAACGATTCGACGGTAGCGTTTGCCACGGTGACCCCCGCCCTCGACTCTACGAAATCACCGACCTCTTGGCTGGTAAATCCTTCAAGCCGGACTAGTTGAAAGCTAGGCTCGCGGACGAGGCTCCCCAGTGTCTGGGTTAATGGATGGCTCGCCGTCACTTCGACATCGCGAAACGTGCCAACTACCATCAATGCGCTGGCAGAGATTTCCTGCCCTAGGAATTCGAGAAGCAATAACGAAGATTCATCGGCCCAGTGCAGGTCGTCTAGGACAATCACAAGTGGCTGCCGGCGGCTGATGTTCTTCAAGAAAGTGGCGAAGGAAAAGAAAAGACGAAACCGGGCTTGGTCCTGGTTCAGGGCCGACGGCTTTTCCAACCCGTCCAGGTTGGAGGAAAGTTCGGGGAGTATCTCGCTGATCTCCGAAGCGCCCGTTCCCAGGTCTTCCCGGATTTGGTCGGTTCCGGTTGACTCGATATAGGCACGAATGCCTTGTAGCCAAGGCCAATATGGAGGCGCTCCCTGTTGTTGGCGGCACCAGCCCCGGAGCACTATGGCCCCGTGATCGGCGGCAATGGAGGTCAACTCTTGTGCCAGGCGAGTCTTGCCAATGCCTGGCTCTCCGGACAGCATCACGATCTGCCCTCGGCCTGCCGAGGCGTTTTCCAGAGCTGCGGTTAATACGGCCAACTCCGATCGGCGGCCGATGAAATCTGATTCCCGAGGCTGGTCGCTATTCAAAACACGCACCGTTACATTCGTTGGGGACATACTACAACGAATCCGCGTGCGTCTGCCTCTATTTCGTGGCTGCTCGACATAGCTCACCACAAGCGGCGGTATCGGCAGGCCTTACCATCAATTCTACTGGCGTGACGACAGACCCGGCTCGGCCGGACGAAATCCGGCTGCGCCGGTGCCGGCTACCAGGCGTGTTCTATCTTGTCCTTGAGGATGTCCACCAGCTCCGAGACTGGGACGCGAGCCTGGTGCATGGTGTCCCGATCGCGGATGGTCACCTGATTGTCGTCGATGGTATCGAAGTCGATCGTCACGCAGTAGGGCGTGCCTATCTCGTCTTGACGGCGGTAGCGGCGGCCGATGGCTTGTGAGTCGTCGTACTGTGTCCTGAAATGCTTGCGGAGGATGTCATACACTCTCCGGGCGGTGGGCAGCAGTTTGTCACTCCTGCTCAGGGGCAGGGCGGCCACTGTGACCGGCGCAAGGTCGCGGTGTATGTGGGAGACCACGCGCACATTGTCGCCGTCCGGTTCCTCGTCGTAGGCGTCCAGCCAGAAGGCCAGGGTGGCCCGGTCGACGCCGCCGGAAGGCTCGATCACGTAGGGCAGATAACGCCGGTCGTCCCCTTCTTCTGCCTCGTCGAAGTAGGTCAGGTCCTGGCCGCTATTCTCCTGGTGTTGGCGCAGGTCATAGTCGCCGCGGTTGGCGATGCCTTCAAGCTCGGCCCAGCCCCAGGGGAACCGGTACTCGATGTCGTAGCAGGCCTTGGCGTAGTGGGCTAACTCGTCGCTGCCGTGCTCGCGCAGTCTCAGGTTTTCGGGCCGTATGCCCAGGTCCACGTACCACTGAAAGCGTGCCTTGACCCATTTATCCAGCCATTCGTCGTCGGAGCCAGGCTTCACGAAGAACTCCGCCTCCATCTGCTCGAACTCCCGGGTGCGGAAGGTGAAGTTTCCGGGTGTGATCTCGTTTCGGAACGATTTGCCTACCTGGCCGATGCCGAAGGGCAGTTTTTTCCTGGTAGAGTCCAGCACATTCTTGAAGTTCACGAAGATGCCTTGGGCAGTCTCCGGGCGCAGGAAGACCTCATTGGCGGTGTCTTCCACCGGGCCCATGAAGGTCTTGAACATCAGGTTGAAGCGCCGGGGCTCACCCAGTTCTCCGTTGCAGTTGGGGCAGCGCAGTTCTTTCAGGGCGGCAGCAGCTTCGGGGGACTCAGGGTCCACGCCCGTGGCCTCCAACAAGTGGTCCTGGCGGAACCGGGAGTTGCACTCTTTGCACTCAACCAATGGGTCGGAGAAATTCTCGACGTGTCCGCTGGCCACCCACACCTGAGGGTGCATCAGGATGGCGGCGTCCAAGCCCACCATGTCGTCGCGTTCGGCAATCACCGAACGCCACCAGGCTTCTTTCACGTTGCGTTTGAGTTCGACCCCCAGCGGGCCGTAGTCCCAGGTGGAGCCCAGGCCTCCGTAGATCTCGGAGCTTTGAAACATGAAACCCCGGCGCTTGGACAATGACGTCATCTTGTCCATGTCGGCGTAGGGCATATAGCGGACCAAGTGGGTACCTCCTGAGGTGCAGAAAAAGGAATGTGGCCCGATATAGAGCCACATTCGAGGTTATCAAGTCCAGTGGGGGATGTAAACGGGCCGGGCACCTGATTCACGCCGCGTGAGCGAAGCTCGCCCCATACAGGGTAGGAGCCCCAGGCGTTAGTTCAAGAAGTTGATGACGTCCATAGAAACGGGCGTGGTGCGCTCCAGGTATAGTATCGAACCCTTCAAAGGAATCAACTCCAGTGTGAAGGTTGTCTTGATCCCCAAAGCTGATTTCAGAGTGTCGTCGTTGGTATCGTGGAATCCGGTATTGAGGTTAATTAACTCGATCAGATACACTTCGTTGTTTTCCAGCAGATTATCGGAATCTGAGCTACCGACTGGGGTGACCGTCATCCCGGCAGTCGAAGCGAATAATTTGTGCTGGTTTTCGTCGGTGTAGCGAACCGTAGTTCTGCCCGGAGTCAGGTCAACATCCGCGCCACCGGCCGTTTGGGCCACGTGGAATGAGAGGTTTATCATCGTGCCCGTGGCGGTGGCTGAGGTCGCCGTCCCAATCATCGAACCCTTGAGCTGCATCGAAGCGCGGGTTTGGGCCAGGCCCGCGGTGACGGTCTCTCTCGCCTTGTCACTGGAAAACATACCGGTGGACAACGCGGAGAAGGCAAATACTGATGAGACCACCACGAAAGCGATCAAGACGATCGCGGTCTCCAGACCGGTTATACCCTTTTCGTTGTTCCGTATTCTAATAATTTGATTCATGAGTTGAAAAGAAAATTGCATTTAGTATTTTTTTGTCGAACAATTGGAAGTACTGGTAAAAATTAACCAACGTCATTAACTAGAATCCCCGTTAGCGCCCTTTTCCCCAAGTGCTTGAGGGGCCATTTGGCCTGGCCCAATTGGACCGGGCGCGCTGTACCAACAAGGTCGTCGGCCACCGGCAAAACTGACCACGTACCTCGATTCCGCTTGGAACTAGGCATGAATCTCACGCAAATGGCCTGACCAAAAAAGACCACCGGCGAGATGAGATCTGCCGGGCTGGAACGGTGAAGCAAGGAGAGTCCGCGAAACCAAGACCGTTTTCAGCCTGGAGTTACGCAAAAGAAAAGCCCCGGTAAGTCCGGGGCTTTTTGTATCTAAGGGCCAGTTGGGTTAGTTACGGGATAGCTTTGTTTTCGGTGGTCGAAGGTCGATCTAGGGAGATTGGTCGCTTGTGAACGCCTCCGTTGTGTTAACGGCTGTGCTAACTGCCGGTGTACCAATTGCCGGCATCCACTGGCGCACAGCTTCAAGCAGACTGTCGGCTCGCAGGTCTTCCAGCTTGAGGTATTGGGCGCCCATGGCCTCGGCGACCGGCTGGACCATGCCCAGCCTGATAAAGCCCGATTCGGTGTCCACGACCACGGAAGGGATCTTGTCTTCCCCGATGATTCCCGCCGCGGCGTAAGCCTCGTCCAAAGGCGAGTCAGGCCCGATCGCCACATTGCCACGGCCGTCGGACAGCAGGACCAATAAGGGCATCACGTCCCGGTCTTTGATCCGTTCGGTTTCGATGACTTCCAGGGCCTTGAACAGACCGGCGCTCAGCGGGGTCCGGCCACCGGTGGGCATCTGCTGCAGGTGCACCTGGGCCAGGTCGACGCTGTTGGTGGGCGGGAGTAACAACGAGGCGCTGGTGCCCCGGAACGAGATCAGACCCACACGGTCCCGTCGTTGGTAGGCGTCTAGCAAGAGGGACATCACTGCCCCTTTGACCGCCACCATGCGTCGTTGGGCGCCCATGGACCCGCTGGCATCAACCACGAAGAGCACCAGGCTGCCGGACTTGTTCTCTCTGACCTTATCGCGTATGTCCTGCGCTTCGACCAGTATGGCGTTCTGAGACTCGGAGGTCTCGCGACGGCCCACCTGATGGGGCGCGGCGGCCCGGAGAGTCGCGTCCAGGGCCAGGCCGGATGCCTTGCCTTCGGGTAGCCGGGAGCGCACGTAGCGGCCGGCTGAAGAGTCGGTGATGGTGACGTTGCGGCGGCCGGAGGCGCGACGGGAGCGTTGGTCGGGAGGCTTCAGGTTTAGAGGCCGGATGGCAAATGGGTCGCCCACCTCAAACTGCTGTTCTTGACCCAATGAGCCAGGCCCGGAGCTATCGGGCTCGCTCTCAGCTTCGTCTTGTTCTGATTCTGGCTGTTCTAGCTCGGGTTGTTCTAACTCGGGCTGTTCTAACTCGGGAGGTGATAAATCCGAGGGCTCGGAATCGCCCTCTCCTTGATCGTTTTGAGATGAGTCCTGGGATTCTCGCTGATGGTCTTGGCTCTGGAAGTCGTCGACCATGGAGTCCAGTTGCTCGGTGGCCAGGTTGGGTTGCTGGAAGGGTTGCCGTCGTTGCCGGTGCAGCAGGGCCAGTTGGGCGGCCTCCCGCACATCCTCGGCGTTGACCTCGGTCCGTTCTTCGTAGGCGGCGATGGTGGCGGCGGTCTTGTACATCACGATGTCGCCGCGCATGCCGTCAACGTCGTACTCGGCGCAGATAGATGTGATCAGGGCTAGGATGTCGTCGCTTACAATCACTTGAGGCAGCAGCGCTTGGCTCCGTAGGACCCTCTCCCGTTCTTCCTGCTCCGGACCCTGCCATTTGGCCATGAAACCTTGGGGGTCGGCCTCGTAGGCGATGCGGCGCTTGACCACTTCTTGGCGCTCTTCGGGGGTGAACCGGCCGTCCACTTCTACAGCCAAGCCGAAGCGATCCAGAAGCTGGGGACGGAGGTCTCCTTCTTCCGGGTTCATAGTCCCAACCAGGATGAACTCAGAGCGGTGGGTTATGGAGATACCCTCACGCTCCACGTAGTTTCGGCCCATGGCGGCGGCGTCGAGCAGTATGTCCACCAGGTGGTCGTTGAGGAGGTTGACCTCGTCGATGTACAGGATGCCACGATGTGTGGCGGCGATGAGTCCAGGTTCGAACACCCGGTTGCCGGTCTTGATCGCTTCTTCGATGTCTAGCGAGCCCACCAGCCGGTCCTCAGTGGCGCCCACAGGCAGGTCTACGATCGGTATCTGTCTGACCACGATCTGCGTGTCAACGGCCTGGGGTTCGCAGCGGGCGCATAGCCCCTGCCGTTCTTCAGGGCTGCAATTGTAGGGGCAGCCTTGGACCACTGTGACCTCTGGGAGCAGAGCCGCCAGCGAACGGACCGCCGTGGACTTGGCGGTGCCCTTTTTGCCGCGTACCAGAACGCCGCCGATCTTGGGATTGACAGCGTTCAATAGCAGCGCCCGTTTCATGGCCGTTTGTCCGACGATGGCCGTGAAGGGGAACCTGGATTCTGAGTTGCCGGATTGGGATGGCCTACTTTGCTGGGTCATGTGCGGACGGGTTGTCCGGTGACCGGATCAAAGCGGTTGCCCGTCTTCTCGTCGCGATGTTGGTACCAATACAGCCCAGCAACGACCCCAGCCGCCATCAGCGCCCAGGTCAGGAACTGTCCGGTCATGGTCAATGCTCGGAAAAGCTCCAGCAGGTCGATCGGGACCGCGACTTCGTCCGGGTTGGCCGGAAAGGCGAAGAACATGATGACGTTATAGGCCCCGTACGCCAACATCGCTCCGCCATACATCTTGAGCTTGATACTGGCGTCCGCCGCGCCTTCTCTGATGGCTTTGACCCCATACATCAAGACGCCAACCCCAACGACGGAAAAGAACATGAACATTATCTGAAAGCCTTGCCGGTCGGTCAGAGTTCCCTCATCACCGACACCGGGCGGGTTTAATGGGTAGCGTATGAATGGGAATAGGGATAATGCCCAGAACCCCAATGTAGCAACCACTACGGCCAACGCTAAGGGCTTCCAATCCGGAACTGCCTTCCGCATGAGCGTAAATCCGGCCGCGAATACGATGCCCAACACCGCTCCGTAGATACCACCACCCACTGCCATCCCCCATCGCTGCGTGCCTAATGAGATCAGTGGTGCTTCATCGGGAGAATTGGGTTCGGCGAGCGCAGCCTGGGCCTCCTCAAAGTCGATGGCCCGCTCGATGACAGGCACGGTAAATATGTTGTGGAAACCGCCGACCAGTAGCCCGGCGATCAAGCCGGCCACTAGCCCGAGGATCAATATTCTAGGCATGTGGCTACCTCATATATAGCTAAGGAAAGTTGGAGGGTTGGGCAACAAGGATTTGGGCAACAAGGCGTAGAGCAGACGTCTGCCGGGTTGGAGGCTGGGGACATGGGGTTGGTGGGCTAGGTGAAACCGCAGTCTCCGAGATGGAGACTGCGGAAATGAACTCGTTATCGAGGACTGTAAGATGGCCTGCCGGGAGCGAACTCCTAGCCTAGTGGCACATCAGGGCAACGTGACGGGCGTGGTGGAAGAACTCATGGACATAGGCCATGTTGCCTCCCAAGAACGAACCCTGGACGGTGCCGTCCACGTATCCAATGAAATACAAAGCGACGGTACCTGCTAGGACTGCAGGGAGCCATCGGGAAGTTCCTTTATTCGCTATGGACTGCTGAAACATCTGAACCATTTCATTCCCCCAAATTCTGTATATGATTTTCGAGTCGGTCTTCGAATTTAGAACCGTGGAACCCTTTTCCACCAGGATTATAGCCCATCGGGCCATAGTCTTTCCAACCTAGCGATTCGGTTTTTCGCAATTTGTCTGGCCTGTCGTCTAGCCGGGCATAAAAAAAGCCCGACCGGCGAGGTCAGGCGGAATCACCATTGTGACTCTTACCCCCTTCCGCGAAGGTCTGCAAGTCTAGCTGTTGGCAGGTCTCTGGCTCCTGGTATACACCAGTTACAGTGGCGGGACCGCGCCGGACTCTCACCGGCTTCCCTTTTCAGCCCCGATAGCTCGGGACAACCAAACGGCTTTCCTAGATTGTTAACTGGGACTCAACTCACGAGCTAAGCCTCGCGGGAAATAATAATCCTTTTTGCCAAGTATGGTCAATAGCAATTGTGGCTATAAATCCTGTTTGGGCCGCGAGTAAGGTGCCCCGCAGCCAGAATGTGGTCATTTGCGGTGGCCAATACCGCGAGATTCCTTTGGGTCTCCGGCGTTGAGAGGTGCCCGCCACCACCGCTAAGGCTAAATCGGTGGCTGCCAAGAAAGCGTGGCGGGCATCTAACAATAATGCGCTGCGGTAGGAGGGCCGCTGGCGCGTTGGGGATTTGCTGAGTCATCTTCCGGGGCGGTATCAATAATCGTGGCTTCTTCATAGTTGTCTCCGTTGTCTCCGTCGAACATTCGCTTGTTAGGACTGCGCCCATGCCGCCAATTTCTGAGAGCGACGTCTAACGCTGGTCAAAAAAAACCCGACTTCGAAAGTCAGGTTAAAAAGTCAGGTTCTACGGAGAAAATACGACTTACACCCTCATCTGCGAAGTGCATCAAGTCAATTCATAGGCAGGTCTCCTGGCTCCTGGTTCTTGGCCCTTACCCCCGCCTTCCCATTCCGACTAGTCGGAACAGTGACGATATTTTGGGGTGGACCCCACCAGTTACAGTGGCGCGACCGCGCCGGTATCTCACCGGCTTCCCTTTTCAGTCCCGATCTCTCGGGACCACCTATGGACGGTTTTTAGATTGTTAATTCGGCGTCAGCGTTGAAGGTCAAGACTGACTTCCTAACTGACTACTTAGATGATGCTAACTCCCCCGGATGGAGGCGTCAACATATATACGGGCTAGTTGTAGTTACGGATCAAAAATTGCGTAATCAATTCTTGAATGATCGTTAGCCGGTCTTTCGAGGTCTCTCGACGAACGTGATGCCCTCACGGCCCACGTACCGGTCCCGGAACTCTTCGAAGACCTTCAATTTTTCGGGTTGGAAGTCCGTCCGTTTCTCATTGTCGTCCAACTCGGGGTTGGAGAAGTAGCTGCGGACCAGCGTATCTTCATAGCCAGGTCCGGAGAACCGGACGTAGTATGAGTGCATGTCGCCGTGGCTTTCGGCAACGACGAACTGAATTCCAGTGACGTTTTCCAGGGACAGGTGGAAGTGCCAGTTGTCTGCCTCAACGGTGACGTACTTACCCGAGACTTCCGGCTCCTTGATACCCTTGGCGCTATTCTCGCTGGACACCTTGCTGCCGCCGATAACCCAGGTCTTTTTTTCGTCCTTGGTCAGTTCCCGGAGCAATTCCATGGTTATTTCCACAGGTGGCCTCCTGATCGATTGTTTATTTTCCAAAAGAGGGATTTATCCCCTCCCCCGTGCGCGGGGGAAGGGGCTTTTGGTTGCAAGAGTATTTGGTTTCTAGGTCTGCGGGTCTTCTTGGCGCGCTTCTAGGTCTGCTTCCAGGTCTAAGAACATCTGCTGTAATTTCTCTTTCATCTCGGGCGGCGGGTTCTCCCACATGCCGCGCTCGATGGCTTCTAAAAGCCGTTCCACGATGTCGCGCAAGGCCCAGGGGTTGCTCTGCTGGAAAAACTCTTGGGTCTCCGGGTCCAGCACGTACGACTCGGTGACATTCTCGTACATCCAGTCTTCGATCACCTGGGCGGTGGCGTCGTAGCCGAACATGTAGTCAACAGTGGCGGAGAGCTCGAAAGCGCCCTTGTAGCCGTGGCGTTTCATGGAGTCGATCCACTTGGGGTTCACGACCCTGGTGCGGAAGACCCGCCTGGCTTCGTCCTCCAGCTTGCGCACCCTGGCGCGAGTCGGGTCTGAGCTGTCGCCGAAGTACTGCTGGGGGTTCTGGCCGGTGAGCGCCCGCACGGTGGCGATCATGCCGCCGTGGTATTGCATGTAGTCGTCGCTATCGAAGATGTCGTGTTCGCGGTTATCTTGGTTCTTAGCCGCTACTACGATCTGGCTGAACCGGCGCCGGAACTGGTCCCTGGCGTGGACTCCGAATTCCTGACGGGTGTAGGCGTAGCCGCCCCAGGCCGTGTAGACCTCTGCCAGGTCCTGAACGGTCTCCCAGTTGCGCTCGTCGATGGCGCCCAAGATGCCAGCCCCATAGGTACCCGGTTTGCTGCCAAAGATGCGGTAAAGCGCCGGGCTGCTCTCAGAGTCCGTAGAAGACGGATCGGCCGACGGGTCATCGGCCAGATCACTTGCCCGGTCCTCCGCGAGGTGCTTAACCACCATGTTGTCTTCGGGGGATTCGTCGAGAGAAGCGACCAGCTGCACCGCTTGGTCGATCAGCTCGATCAGGTTGGGGAAGGCGTCGCGGAAGAAACCGCTGATCCGGACAGTAACGTCGATGCGCGGACGGCCCAGTTCCGCCAGGGGTATCACTTCCAGCCCGGTAACGCGGCGGCTTTCTTGCTGCCAGACCGGCTTTACTCCCAGCAGAGCGAAGACTTGGGCGATGTCGTCCCCGTGGGTACGCATGGCCGAGGTGCCCCAGATGACCAGGCCAACCATCTCGGGGTAGGCGCCCTCTTCTTCCATGTAGACGGCAAGAAGGGCATCAGCCAGGCCCACACCCATGTCCCAGGCGGTGGGTGATGGAATAGTCTTGGGGTCCACCGAGTAGAAGTTGCGGCCCGTGGGCAGGATGTTGGACATCCCTCTAGTGGGCGCGCCGCTGGGCCCGGCGGGAACGAACTGGCCGTTTAGACCCCGAAGCAGGTTGCCGATCTCGTCTGTGGTCCGCAGCAAGGCCGGGTGCAAGGTGTCGGCCACATAGTTCAAAACCTTGCTAGTTTGTGCGTCTTTGCCGCCAAGTAATTTCTCAACGGTCCCGGCGACGTTTTCGCTCTTGAATCCGCCGGCGTCCAGCAGCGTATAAGCCGACCGAGATACTACTTCCAACCGTTCCAATAAATCGCCCTGCGTCCGGATGGGCGAGTCGTCACCGTTGATCAGAGGGGCAGGGACCGGGTCGACGGCAGGAAGGGCCGGTTCATCCAGCAGACTGGTGTAATCCAGGCCCATGGCTTCAGCCAATGACCTTCTCAGACTGGGTACCGAGCCGGTGTCCAACCTGGTCAGCGATGACAATAGCCCGGTCATCTGCTCGCCTTGCGGCACCTCGCCCAATGTGTGGAGTCCGTCCTTGATCTGGGCGTCTTTCAACTCGCAGAGATACCCATCTATATGAAGGATAAAGTCGCCAAAGTCCTCGGGTAGCTCATCAACCCCCAGGTCGCGGTCCAAGTCAGCCTGGCGGACCATGTCCCAGATCTGGCCCTCCAATAACGGGAGCTTGGCCGGGTCCAACGTCTGGCATTGATAGTGTTCGTCCATCAATTGTTCCAGGCGGGCGATATCGCCGTAGCTGTCGGCGGTGGTCATCGGCGGGATCAGATGGTCGATGATAGTGGCGTGAGCGCGGCGTTTGGCCTGTGCGCCCTCGCCGGGGTTGTTGATGATGAACGGGTAGAACAGCGGCATGTCCTCAAGAGTGACCTCGGGGTAGCACTCGTTTGATAGGCCGATGCCCTTGCCGGGCAGCCATTCCATGGTGCCGTGCTTGCCGACGTGGATCATGGCGTCGGCCTTGAAAATGTCGCGAACCCAACGGTAGTAGGCCACATAATGGTGCGTGGGCGCCAGGTCGGGACTGTGGTAAACCGCGATGGGGTTCTCGCCGAAGCCCCTGGGCGGTTGCAGGCCCACGAACACGTTACCCAGGTCAATGCCGGCGATGGCCAGGTCGTCTCCGGTGCGGTAGACCTGCCCCGGGGGTTCGCCCCAGGCGGCCCTCAATTCGGTCTGGACCTGTTTGGGGAAGCCGCGGAACCACTCTGAATACTGCTTGGCGCTGACATGACCCGCCGCCAACTTCAATTGCTCTTCGGTCAGGGTGTCGGTGTCGTTGCTACAGCGTTCGATGATCTGGTGGACCAACTCGTCGCCGTCGGCCGGGATGTTGGTGACGTGATAGCCGGCATCCTTCATGGCGTGAAGGATGTTGATGACCGACGCCGGGGTGTCCAGGCCAACGGCGTTGCCGATCCTGGCGTCCTTGGTCGGGTAGTTGCTGAGGATGATGGCGATGCGCTTTTCGGCGTTGGGTTTGAGTCTGAGCCCAGCCCACTTCACGGTTAGCCGGGCCAGGAAGTCGATACGGTCAAGCTGGGGTAGGTTCCGCTGCAACCGTGCTTCCATCTTACCGTTGCGGCCGCCGTTGGCTGACCCCGTTCCGGACGCGACTTCTTCTTTGAAGGAGATGGGGACGGTGATTATCCGGCCGTCGAACTCGGGTAAGGCGACGCTCATAGCAGTGTCGATGGGCCCCAGCCCAAGGGAGCTATCCGCCCAGTCGGCTTCACTGCCGGTGGAGAAGATGCCCTGGATGATCGGCACATTCAACTTGTCTAGATAATCGACTTGGGGACCGGTGGCAAAGGTCGCCACATCCTGCTGCAAGTCGGTCATCGACATGCCCATTGTGTTGATGATGCAGTGGACGCGGGAGTTGCCGTCGGTGTCGCAGAGGATATCTGTGAACGTGCGGTTGGCCTGCCCGTCGCCCTCCGGATTGTGCTTCAGGCTGAAAGAATAGACCGGTAGGACATTGGCGCCCAGTTCTTCGAGACGACTGACCAGAGCGTCTACAGTCTGGAGGTTTTCACTCATCCAATGGGCCCGGTAGAAGAGCACAGCCACGTTGGGCCGATCGGGCTGGAAACGGCGTTGAACGAAGTCTTCAGCGGTCATGCCGTCCGCTTCGCCGGGGTGGTAAACGCCCTCCCAGGCAACCTCGGCGGGGGCTTCATGGCCGTATTCGGAGCCCAAGTAAGAATCGCTCAAGAACAGAAACAGGTTTTGAAAGTTATCCACGCCGCCACGAATCAGGTAGGAAAAAACCGTGTCCAATTCAGAGGGCGCGATGTTGCAGGCGGTGACCAGTTCTTGGTCCCATTCCTGGTGGCCGGGGCAGGCGATGATTGGCTTACCCTTCTCATGGCACAGGCGCACCAGAGGGTCGAAGACCTCGGGCATGGCGCGCTTTCCGCCCAGCAGACGGAGTACTACCACATCGGCGTTAGCCGCAGCGTCTAATATCTCTTGCTGCTCGCCTTCGCCAGACAGATTGGCAGGGTTGTAAGCCTTAACTTCAGGGAAATCTGCCGGGAGCCCCTCCAGGGCCCGGTCGGCGGTCAATAGGTCGGTGTCGGCCGTGGTGACAAAGAGGATCAAACTGGGGACTGTCCCTTCCGGTCTCTCCTGGGTTATTCGGAGCCTGGCCGGTGAAATATCATGATACTAAGGTCGCTGAAATCCGTGGTGATGGCGGCACATTCGCCGACGCTTCCGCTCCATGACTGCTCGTCATCGTGGGTTAGCCTTTGGTAGACGGTCATCTGACGGTCTGCTGAAACCCCGTCTTTTATAACACCGGCAGCGATGCCGGCGGGCATAAGTTCATAGGGGCTGGGCAGCAAGATGATGTTGCGACGGCCGTCATTCAGGTAGTGGACCAATTCTTGCAGAGCCGAATCCACGCCGTCACGCTTGTGCAGCGTGATGAAGACCACGTCCTCCAGGGATATCCCGGTGCGTGACATGGCGATCTGGACGGAACTTATTCCGGGGATGAGGTCCACATGGTCAACCCGCCGTCTCACCCGGTCAAGGAGTTCCTTGGCCGAGACGTTCAGGTCGCCCCAGGCGCAGACCACCAGGCTCTTGCCTTCCTTTACCTTGCCCACGGCGTAGTCCAAGATCTCTTCTTGGTCACGGTAGGCCATGGGGCAGAGCTCGGCATTCTTGGCGAAGGGGAGGATGACATTCAAGACCGTCTGGAAACCGGCCACGAGGTCGGCGTCTTCGATGGCCTGTTTTGCCTTCAAGGTGAGAAAGCCGTTGTCTCCAGGCCCCACGCCAATGATGGTAACCCTGGTGCCTTCTTTACTGGCGCCTTCATTAGAAGAAGTCATCAGACGCTGGCCGTGGCCGGGAAGCAGGGAGCGCAGTATTTAATCATGGGCGTAAAAAACCTCGGCATTTGGTGACGCCGAGGGATCAGATCGGCAAACTGGAATCTAGGGCTACTTTATGATTGGCCGATGGGTATGTCAAGAATTCAGGGCGATTTAAATACGGGCGCCCGAGAGACTCGACCTTAACCGTGATCTTAATGGTTATAACAGGTGGTTGTCATGGCAGGACAGGTCTCTGACTGGGACGGGTATAATCACAGTCGAATCACTCGTAAATTCTGTTGACATTCCATAAGCTCGTTGATAAAGTGATATCTCGCGCCCATTGTGGCCAGGGGAATACCTATGCCAACAGTTAATCAACTAGTGAGGAAGGGTCGAAAGCCGGTCCGTAAAAAGACCAAGGCTCCGGCTATGCACTGGGTTCAGAACTCACTCACCAATAGGACTAAATGGGGACCCGGCTGCCCGCAACGGCGGGGAGTCTGTATCCAAGTGCGGACGATGACACCGAAAAAGCCTAACTCGGCTCTACGGAAGATTGCCAGGGTCCGCTTGACCAATGGAGTTGAAGTCACCGCCTACATCGGCGGTGAGGGCCATAACCTCCAGGAGCACTCGGTCGTGTTGATCAGAGGCGGTCGCGTCAAAGACCTGCCGGGTGTCCGCTACCACGTAGTCCGCGCCGCACTCGACTGTGAGGGCGTACCGGACCGTCGGCGAGGCCGCAGCAAGTACGGGGCACCGAAGCCTCGGGATGGCGGTTAGCCGGTAACCACGGCTTCCACTCTCTAACGTTCCTCCGGACCCCTAGGGTCTTTAACTTCAGGGTGTCCTTTAACTAAACGGTTGGACCTAATCTCAGCTAGGAATACCCATGTCTAGAAGACGACGCGCCGAAAAAAGAGAAATAGCTCCGGACCCGCGATTCAACGACGCGGAACTGGCCAGGTTCATCAACCGGTTGATGATCAAGGGCAAGAAGACTATTGCCCAACGCATCACCTATAGCGCATTCGATATCATTCAGGAAGAGTCCAGCAGAGAACCTCTGGAAGTCTTCCAGCAGGCATTGAGAAATGCCACCCCCGCTGTTGAAGTGCGCCCGAAGCGCATCGGCGGGTCGACCATCCAGGTGCCCACGGAACTCCGTGCGGTACGCAGCGAGGCGCTTGCCATGCGCTGGCTCATCAGAGGAGCTAGGTCCCGTAACGGGATGCCTATGCGGCGAGGATTGGCCCAAGAATTAATGGACGCTTCCCGGGGCGAGGGAACGGCAGTCCGTAGAAGGGAGGAACTGCACCGGATGGCGGAAGCCAACCGGGCCTTTGTGCACTACCGTCGGTAATTTTCTTAGCAGTTAATTCCCTGTAGGCCCCAGCGCCCAGTCTTCATTGGAAGTATCCAGGAAGTATCCAGTGCCCTATCTATCTAATGGAAGCGACGTTTCCTATCGAAGGTATCCGTAATATCGGGTTCATTGCCCATATTGACGCAGGTAAAACCACAGTAACCGAACAGGTCCTCTTCGCCACCGGCCGTATTCACAAAGCCGGCGGTGTCGACTCCGGTAACACCGCCATGGACTGGATGCCCCAGGAAAAAGAACGGGGTATCACCATCACCGCCGCGGCAACCACCACCTACTGGAAAGACCACCGCATCAATGTCATCGACACCCCAGGCCACGTCGATTTCACCGCAGAGGTAGAACGCAGTCTCCGTGTCTTGGACGGCGGTATCGTCGTACTAGACGCTGTTGCCGGTGTTCAATCCCAGTCAGAGACTGTTTGGCGGCAGGCCGACACCTACAAGGTCCCACGTCTTTGTTTCATTAATAAGATGGACCGCGTCGGCGCCAGCTTCGAGCGGACCATTGAATCTATCCGACGCCGCCTGAACGGCAATCCTGTGGCCATTCAATTGCCCATTGGTGCTGAAGACGAATTCGCCGGAATGATCGATTTGATTTCCGGCAAAGCCACCATGTATCCAGTGGGCCGCGTCAATGAAGGGATAGCGGATCAACCGGATGACGTGGACAGGCCGCCCGAGTACGATGAGCAATACAACGAGTATCGCCAGGCGATGATCGAGAAGATCGTTGAGACTGACGAAGACCTGCTCCTCCAATACCTGGAAGAAAAAGAGATCGCCCCAGAAGACCTAACAAGGGCTCTGAGGCAGGCGACCATCGATCGAAAAATAGTGCCGGTTATGTGTGGCAGTGCCATGTTCGCAAAGGGCGTGCACAACTTGCTCGATGGCATCGTCACCTACCTGCCATCCCCGGCGGATGTTCCTGCAGTAGAGGGCGTTAACCCCAAGACCGATGAAATTGAAATCCGCAATCCAGACGCTTCTGAGCCTCTGGCCGCTCTGGCGTTCAAAGTCGCGACTGACCCTTATGTAGGCCGCTTGGTGTTCCTACGTGTGTATTCCGGCACCGTAAAGGCCGGGGCCGTGGTCAACAACGTGACCAAGAACGGCCGGGAGCGCATGGGACGCCTGCTCCGGATGCACGCCAACTCCAGAGAAGAACTTGAAGAGGTGACGGCCGGTAATATCTGCGCCGCCATCGGCCTGAAAAACACCTTCACCGGAGACACCATCGGATTTCTGGACGGCGGAGTGATCCTAGAGCCGCCGAAGTTCCCAAAACCCGTTGTCTCGGTGGCAGTTGAACCAAGCACCAAAGTAGACCAAGACCGCCTAACCGATGCCCTGCGGAAGCTGGCTGACGAAGATCCGACTTTCTTGGTCTCCGTCAATGACGAAACCGGCCAGACAATCATCTCCGGCATGGGCGAACTGCATCTAGAGGTCTTAGTTGACCGGATGCGCCGTGAGTTCAGCGTCGTGGCGCAGGTAGGCATGCCCCGCGTTTCCTACCGCGAGACGTTGACCGTCGCCAGGGAAGTTGAGGGACGGTTCGTACGGCAGACTGGTGGTCACGGCCAGTTCGGCCACGTGGTGCTGCAGTTGACTCCTTTGGACCGCGGCGATGGCATTGTATTTGAGAATAAAATCACGCGAGGCGCTATTCCTCGGGAATTCATTCCTGCGGTTGAGAAAGGCGTGAGGGACGCCCTAGACAACGGACCTCTAGCCGGGTACCCTCTGGTTGACCTTAAAGTGTCCTTGGTGGACGGCAGCTTCCACCAGGTTGACTCTTCTGAGTTGGCATTCCGGAGCGCCGGAATGCTGGCCATCAGGGAAGGGGCGGGCAGGTGCTCCCCGGTCCTGCTCGAGCCGATCTCAGACCTTGAAGTGGTCACTCCTAGCGAATACCTGGGTGATGTCATCGGAGACCTGGGAACACGCCGGGCACAGATTCAGAGCATCGAAGGCCAGGAAGACCTCCAGTCGGTGCGGGCGTTATTGCCTTTGGGCGAGACGTTCTCGTACACGACTGCCCTTCGTTCTATAAGTCAGGGCCGCGCTTCCTATTCGATGGAATTCAAGTATTACGAGCCGGTGCCAGACCACATCGTAAAGACGTTGGTCACAGCCTAGGCTCATTTCCAGTTAGCACCGAACAATAATAAGGAAGACCGAAAAGTAGGCATATGGTAACTCGGCAAAAAGTACGGATTATATTGAAGGCGTTCGACCATAAGATGTTGGACCTTTCCACCGGACAGATCGTGGAAACGGCCGAACGGACCGGGGCGCGAGTCGCCGGGCCGGTACCGCTGCCTACCCACATCCGCAGATTCTGCGTGATCAGAGGTCCCCACGTGGACAAAGACTCTCGTGAACATTTCGAGATCAGGACCCATAAGCGCCTGATTGACATTTTGGAACCGACATCGAAGACCATCGACTCGCTGACCAGGTTGAACTTGCCGGCTGGCGTCGATATCTCGATCAAGCTCTAGCACCAGACCAGTTAAATAATAGGAAAGGCTACTTAAAATGCTCCAGGGATTCCTGGGAAAGAAAATAGGGATGACTCAAATCTTCCGTGAAGACGGAAGAGTAGTCCCCGTTACCGTTGTCGAAGCCGGCCCCTGTGTCGTCACTCAGGTGAAGACCAAGGAAACAGACGGCTACGAGGCGGTCCAATTGGGGTTTGGCGACGTCAAACGCCGCAACAAGCCTCAGGCCGGTCACTTGAAGAACAGCCGTCTCAGCCGGTACCTCCGTGAGGTCTCTGCTGACGACTCCAGTGAGTTCGAAGTCGGTCAGACTATCGGGGTTGATATCTTCGAACAGGGTGAAAAAGTCGACGTGATCGGTACATCCAAGGGCCGAGGTTTTGCCGGCGTGATGAAACGCTGGAACTTCAAGGGCGGCCCCCGCACACACGGTCAATCGGACCGGATGCGTGCTCCGGGTTCCATCGGCGGCGGTACCACCCCGGGCAAGGTCTATAAAGGCCTCAAAATGGCCGGGCACATGGGTAATCGCCGGATCACCGTCAAGGGACTGGAGATCGTCGAGATAGACGCAGAACGGAACCTGCTCCTTATTAAGGGCGGTATACCGGGGGCGACCAACAGCCTTGTGATGATCAGGAGGGCTGGCGCTTAGTCCCGGGGGACCAAGTAACAGATAACCAATGCAAGTAGAAGTAAAGAATCAAAATGGCGACGCGCTGGATAGCATCGATCTAAATGATGCCGTCTTCAACGTCCCTATGAACCCCACCTTGGTGCACCAGGCCATGGTCATCTACCAAGGCAATAAACGCCAGGGCACAAGCGACACCAAGACCAGGGCCCAAGTTTCCGGTGGTGGCCGCAAGCCATGGATTCAGAAGCATACCGGCCGGGCCCGCCAGGGCAGCACCCGTGCCCCCCAATGGCGTCACGGCGGCGTGGTCTTCGGACCCCACCCCCGCAGCTACCGGGCCGCATTGCCCAAACGGATGAAGAGACAAGCGCTCCGTTGCGTGCTATCCGAGAAAGCCCGTCAAGACCGTTTGTTCTGCCTCGACTCCACCAGCACGATCGACGGCAAGACCAAGTCGATGGCCCAACTATTGGCGAACCTGTCGATCGCCGGTTCGGCTCTGGTGGTTACGATGGGGACCGACAAAGAAGTGGTGTCGGCGGCCCACAACCTGAGTAAAATTTGGACCCTTCCCGCCAACCAATTGAATGCCCAAGAATTGCTGGCCAGAGACACGGTTATCATGACCGTGGAGGCCGCACGCTGGGTGGAAGAGACCTATTCAAGTGAACCTCACGGCAGACGAGGCCTCAAATGGGCGGTCATAGCCGGGTCCTCCGACGTTGCCGTCGCTGGGCCGGAAGTAGTTGAAGAGCCTGCGCCCGAAGCATCGCCCGAAGCTGCTACGGAAGAAGCGCCCAAGCCCCGCCGCCGCCGCGCAGCCGCAGCAACGACTGAAGCCGCTGAAGAGACGACGCCTGAGACTTCGGGCGAGGCATCAACAGAAGAAGCGCCCAAGCCGAGAACCCGCCGACGGAGGAGCACTGCCAGCACGGCAGATGAGTCCGCGACCGATGCGGCCCCGGCAGTTGATTCGGAAACTTCGGAAGAAGAGGCTTAGATGGACATCCACCAAGTTCTTATCAAGCCAACCATCACAGAGAAAAGCACTCTCTTGCAGGAATCAGGCAAGTACACTTTCCACGTGAACGACCGAGCCAATAAAGTGGAAGTCAAAGAGGCCGTTGAAAGAAACTTCGGCGTGACCGTACTGGATGTGAATATCACCAAGCTTCACGGCAAAAAGAAACGCTACGGTCCGCGTATCAAGCAACGCCCTGACACCAAGAAAGCAGTCGTCACCCTGAAGCAGGGCGACCGCATAAACCTGATTGAGGGGCTGTAGGGACCGACCATGCCACTAAAGAAACTAAGGCCTATTACGCCGGGTACCCGGAACGCGGTGCGCGCCTCATTCGAGGAAATCACTGCTAGAAAGCCGGAGAGATCCCTGTTAGAAGCGAAGCAGAACCATGCCGGACGCAACAACCGGGGCCGCATCACTTCGCGGGGCCGGGGCGGCGGATCCCGGAAGATGTACCGCAAGGTAGATTTCAAGCGGGTCAAAGATGGAGTCCCGGGCCGGGTTAAGTCCATCGAGTACGACCCGAACCGGACCACACGTATCGCTTTGATCTACTACGTCGATGGTGAGAAGAGTTACATCTTGGCGCCTCATGGCCTGGAGGTGGGCACATTTGTCCAGTCCGGACCGGACGCTGAGATCAGCTTGGGCAACTGTTTGCCGCTGTCGAATATCCCGACAGGAACAGTCGTTCATAACCTGGAGTTAACTCCGGGAAGGGGCGGCCAGATAGTCCGCGGTGCGGGCACAAGCGCCCAGGTATTATCACGGGAAGGCGAGTACGTCTTGATGCGTTTACCCTCGGGTGAGATGCGCCGGGTGTTGCTTCGCTGCCGGGCCAGTGTCGGACAACTGTCCAACCCTGACCACAAGAATGAGAGTCTAGGGAAGGCGGGAGCCTCCCGTCACCGTGGTCGCCGCCCCCACGTTCGTGGTGTGGCCAAAAACCCGGTGGACCACCCACACGGCGGTGGTGAAGGCCGCTCTCCCATCGGTATGCCGGGGCCCAAAACGCCCTGGGGCAAACCGACCCTTGGTTATAAGACACGCCATAAGAAAAAGGCGTCCAGCAAATTTATCATGCGCCGGACTAGGAGACGCTAGGAATGTCCCGATCAATAAAAAAGGGACCGTACGTACATCCCAAACTAATGAAGCATGTGGAGCAGGTCCAACGCTCCGGGGCCAATACGGTCATCCGGACTTGGGCACGGGCCTCCATGATTATGCCTGAGATGGTCGGTTTGACCATCGGGGTGCATGACGGACGCCGGCACGTGCCGGTATTCATCACTGAGAACATGGTTGGCCACCGGTTGGGTGAGTTTTCTCCCACCCGTACCTACCGTGGACATATATCAAGGTCCGAACGGACCAGCCGGGTGAGGTAATAGATTGCCGCCGGTAAGAGCATTAGCCAAATCATTAGGGGCCTCCCAAAAGAGGCTCAAACCCATCTTGGACCTGATAAGGGGCCAGCGGGTGGATGACGCGTTGAACAGCTTGAAGCTGCTACCTTCACCGTGGGCCAAGACCGTGTCCAAAGTGGTGGCGTCGGCTGCGGCCAACGCCGAGAACAACATGTTGATGAACCGGGACAACCTCCGGATTGTCCACATCTCGGCAGACAACGCCAAATCATTGAAACGATTCCGTCCCAGGGCCAGGGGCCGCATGGGCCGGATAACCAAGCGTTCCAGCCACGTAATGGTGGTTGTGGACGAAGACGAGAGTAGGAGCTAGGAATGGGGCATAAGACCCACCCTTACGGTTTCCGTCTGGGTATCATCAAGGATTGGAAGGCCCATTGGTACGCGGCGAACAGCGGTGCCTACCGTAACTTAGTGAGCCAAGACCTACGCTTGCGCGACAGCATCAAGAACGAGTACAAAGCGTTCTCCGATGCTGGCATCGCCAAGGTTGAGATCGACCGTGGCGCTCAAGACAGCGTGATCAATATCCACTCGGCTCGCCCGGGGATACTGATCGGCCGTGACGGCGAACGGGTGAAGAACCTGCGCGCCAAGCTTGAGGCCATTACCGAAAGCCGAATCCAACTCAACATCATTGAGATAGAACAACCGGAGACCAACGCTTACCTGGTGTCCAGAAACGTGGCCGACCAGCTAGAGCGCCGGGTCGCCTACCGCCGGGCCATGCGCCAGGCCGCCCAACGTTGCATGCAGGCCGGTGCCCAAGGCATCAAGATCATCATCAAAGGACGCATAACCGGGTCGGAAATCGCCCGTGTTGAGAAACTGATGATGGGCCGGGTGCCACTGCACACACTGCGTGCTGACATCGACTACTCCCTGGCAGAGGCCCACACTGTCATGGGTCAGGTCGGCGTCAAGACCTGGGTCTATCACGGCGAGATCCTTCCTCCCCGGCCGGAAGAGGCCGAGGAAGAAATGGAAAATATCGAAGTAACAGTTCAGGCCGAAGACATCGAGGAAGCCCTCGTTGCAGTCGAGCTGGAAAACCCCGAATAAGGACTGGTCCAGGAGCCATCCATGTTGCAGCCAAAGCGGACAAAATACAGGAAACACTTTCGTGGCAAGATGCGGGGAGCCGCCACTACGGGGAGTTCTGTTGCCTTTGGAGAGATCGGCCTCAAGGCCATGGAAGCCGCATGGATAACCTCTCGTCAGATTGAGGCTGCCCGTGTCGCGGTAACGCGTCACCTGAAGCGCGGTGGACAGGTCTGGGTCCGGGTCTTCCCGGATAAGTCGGTCAGCAAGAAACCCGCTGAGACCCGGATGGGTGGCGGAAAGGCCGCAGTGGACTATTGGGTAGCAGTGGTAAAGCCTGGCAAGATACTCTTTGAGGTTGCCGGAGTTCCCCACGAAGAGGCCGTTAAAGCGTTGCGCTTGGCCTCCCGTAAACTGCCAATTCCCACGAAAACAGTAGTTAGAGACAGATTGGCCGCCGCCGTGGCCAACGGCTTGGTATAACATGCGCGTTCACGAAATAAGAGAACTCAGCAACGATCAGTTGTACGAGGAGTTGACGAAAGCAGGTAGAGAGCTGATGAACCTCAGGTTCAGTGCGGCGACCAACCAGCTGACCAACACCAATGAACCTAGCTCGGTGAAAAAGACCATAGCCAGGCTCCAGACAGTGATCAGAGAACGGCAGATTCAGGAGGCTGGTTAGTGGCAAGATCCATGCGCAAGGTCCGTGTCGGCGCAGTCGTCCGGACCAATCAGGACAAGACCGCCATCGTCGAGATGGTCTGGAAACAACGCCATCGGTTGTATCGGAAACAGATGCGCCGCGTAGCCCGTTTCTACGTCCACGACGAAGAGAACCAATGTCGCCTGGGTGATACCGTTCGTATCGAAGAAACCCGGCGCATCTCCAAGAATAAGCATTGGCGCCTTATGGAGATACTGGAACGTAAGCAGATTGCTGACGTCAAACCGATAGACCTGGAAACCGACGTGAGCCAAGAGATAACCCAGCCGCGGATACTTGCTGCGGAGGCCCGGGCAGAGGCGGCAGCGGAAGCTGCTTCTCAAGAACCTGAAGAGGAACCGGAAGAAGAGGCCATAGTCGAAGAGGAGCCCGAAGCCGAAGAACCAGAGGCTGAGGAACCGGAAGAAGAGCCTGAGGCGGAAGCTGAAGAAGAACCCGAAGAAGAAGCCGAAGGCGACGAACAGGAAGAAAAGGAATGATTCAGACTTATACCCGCCTGAGGGTTGCTGACAATAGTGGGGCCAAGGTGATCCGCCTCATCAACATCCCTGGCAGCGGCAAACGAAAATACGCACACGTTGGCGACATAGTTGTCTGCAACGTGAGAGAGGCCGCGCCAAACTCGCCGGTCCGTAAGGGCGAGATTGTGAAGGCTGTGGTGATCCGCCAAGCCCAAGCCCGGCGCCGTCCCGATGGCACCTATATAAAGTTCGACGACAACGCCGCGGTGTTGATCGGCGACGACCAGATGCCCACCGGCACGCGGATCTTTGGTCCGGTCGCCCGTGAACTCAGAGACAAAGGCTTCATGAGAATAGTCTCCCTTGCTCCAGAGGTCGTGTAATGCGTATCAAGACTGGAGACACGGTCCTGGTGATTGCCGGTAAAGAGAAGGGCAAAACCGGCCGGGTGGAACGGAAGATATCCGATAAAGACCGAGTGGTCGTCGAGGGTGTAAACTTGGTAACCCGGCACATGAAGGCGCGCCCCGGCGTTAGCCAGTCTGGCCGGATCCAGAAAGAGGCGTCCGTCCACGCTTCGAACGTAGTTTTGATCTGTAACAAATGCAACGAACCGACGAGGCCCAAGACCACCTTCTTGGATACCGGCGCCAGGGTTCGCAGCTGTACCAAATGCCAGGAAGTAATCGACGATGCTCGATAACGAAAGACAACAACCAGAAGACCAAGATGAGTCTGAGGAGACAGTAGCCGAGGCTACCGAGCTCACCGACTCTGAAGATGCTGCTTCGGAAGAAAATGCCGAAGAAAACGCCGGAGAAAACGGCGAGGAGTCTGGGGAAGAGTCCAGCGAAGCTGCTGAGGAACAAGAAACCTCCAACCGCCGGCAGCGCCGCGACCGAGGTGGTCGCTCCGGAAACGCCGTACTGGAGCCTCCGACCGAGCCTCCGCCGGCGCCCCGTCTCTACGAACAGTTCAAGAAAGAAATCGTTCCCACGATGATGAATGAGTTCAGCTACGGGAACATGATGGAAGTCCCGAGGTTGCAGAAGATTGTCTTGAACATCGGTCTGGGTGAAGCCCTGACCAATGGCCGGGCCATCGAAGCCGCCAGCAAGGACCTGACCATCATCACCGGTCAGAAACCCATCATCACCAAGGCGCGGAAATCCATCGCGACCTTCAAGGTCAGGGAAGGTAACCCTATCGGCACCGCAGTTACCCTTCGCGGCGCACGGATGTACCATTTCCTAGACCGCCTGGTGAACACCGCTCTGCCCCGCATCCGCGACTTCCGCGGCCTACCCAGGCGAGGGTTCGATGGACGCGGCAACTTCAGTCTCGGTATCCGGGAGCAGATCATCTTCCCGGAGATCGACTACAACGATATTGACAAGATCCGTGGTCTGCAGGTGACTATCGCTACCACGGCAAAGAATGACACAGAGGCAATCCGTCTCTTGGAACTGTACGGAATGCCCTTTATAAAAGACACGGTTGAGGCCTAAGGGAGGCGTTCTTGGCGAAGACATCATCAGTCCAGAAATGGCTCAAAGAGCCCAAGTTCTCTAGCCGGGCCTACAATCGGTGCAACCGTTGTTTCCGTCCGCGGGCCTATATCAGGCACGCCGGACTATGCCGCATATGCTTTCGGCAATTAGCCTTGAACGGTGAACTGCCGGGCGTGCGCAAAGCCAGCCTGTAGGCTGGGATTCGATAAAGAATCCAACCGACCAGAATTTCTAGAATATAACCTTAGGCGGAGAGGGGAGAAAGACCTAATATGCCGGTAACCGATCCATTGGCAGACATGTTGACCAGAATTCGTAACGCTATACAAGTGCGTCACGATTCTGTCAGCCTCCCTCACTCCAAGTTGAAACTGTCTGTAGCCAAGATTCTCAAAGAAGAAGGCTTCATACGAGATTTCGACATGCCCCGGGGCCAGGCCCATCCGACCATTCGGATACACCTGACCTACCGGGAAGGCAGACAACCCGCGATCGTAGGCCTAAAACGCGTTAGCAAACCCGGTCTTCGGGTGTATGTAGGCAAGGGAGAGATTCCTAGGGTCTACGGCGGAATCGGGCTCGCCATCGTATCCACCTCCAAAGGCGTAATGGCTGGGCGCAAAGCCTGGCGTGCAGGCGTCGGCGGGGAACTACTCTGTTTTATCTGGTGATTCGGCTGTGAACGAGAATAAACAAGAAAAAACACTCTCCCGTATCGGCCGTAAGCCCATAGCGCTGCCCAATGGGGTGGCGGTTGAGGTCATATACGGTGGCGTGAAAGTCACTGGGCCGATGGGGTCCATGGAACAGAAATACCACCCAGATGTGAATGTGAAAGTCGAAGACGGCAAGGTTGTGGTTGAGCGGCAGTCCGCCAATAAGTTCCACCACTCCCTGCACGGCCTAACACGAAGTCTGATTGCCAACGCCGTGACCGGCGTGTCCGAAGGGTTCACCAGAACCCTGGAGATAATGGGCGTCGGCTACCGTGTTGCCGCAACCGGCAATGGGATTACCCTAAACGTGGGCCACAGCCACGCCGTGGAGATCCATCCGGAAGACGGTATCTCCATGGAAGTGGAAGGGAACAACCGGGTCCACATCCGCGGCATCGACAAGCAAAAAGTAGGCCAATTGGCAGCCCAAGTCAGAAGGGTCCGGCCACCCAACGCCTACAAAGAAAAGGGCATCCGGTACTCCGACGAAATACTACACTTTAAACCAGGAAAGGCGGCGGCCAGGAAGGCTTAATAGCCTGATGAATCGCCCCGCACATATAGAACATGCCTAAAGAGAAAAACGCAAAACGTCAAAGAAAAGTACGGCACATCAGGCTCCGGAATAAGATCTCCGGTACGCCGGAACGACCCAGGTTGGCCGTGTTCCGCAGCCTGCGCCATATCTATGCCCAGGTGATCGACGACACTACGGGACGGACCCTGGTTGCAGCTTCCAGCACCGATGCGGTCAAAGAAGCCGGCGGCCAGATCGTCCCCAAGATGGATATGTCCACTGCGGTGGGTAAATTGGTCGCCGAACGAGCCAAGGCAGAGGGAATCACCCAGGTCGTATTCGACCGGGGTGGCTGTAAGTTCCACGGCAGGGTTAAGGCCCTGGCCGAAGCCACACGTGAAGCCGGCCTTAAGTTTTAAGAAGACAAATAGTAAACACCCAATAACGGGTTCCGTTTAGCGCAGAGACTGGGAGGTCTACCCCACATATGGTCCAAGCCCCTAACAGGTCCTTCAATGATCGAGATCGTGACCGAGGCCGTGGCCGGGAAGAAGATACCGGAGGTTTCTCCGAGAGAGTAGTCTTCACCCGCCGCATCTCTAAGGTTGTGAAGGGAGGCCGTCGCCTTCGCTTCAACGCTTTGGTAGTGGTGGGAGACGGACAAGGCGAAGTGGGCGTTGGCCTGGGCAAAGCATTGGTCATCCCTGACGCCGTCAGGAAGGGCAACGCTGTCGCCCGGCGCGAAACGGTCAAGATTCCCCTGCGTGGGACCACGATTCCACAGAAGATCACCGTCAAAAAGGGCGCCACCATCGTGATGATCAAACCGGCTCGCGAGGGTACCGGAGTCATCGCTGCCGGCGCCATGCGCGCCATATTGGAACTGGGCGGCGTGAAAGACGTTGTCGGAAAGTCTCTCGGGTCCCGAAACCCCATCAACATCGTCTACGCCACGATAGAAGCCCTGCGGCAATTGCGTGATCCTGATGTCGAGCTCGCTCGCCGGTTGGGTCGCCCCATGCCGTCCGAGGCCAACAAGGTTGAGACTGTCCCGGTTGGCGCCAACCCGGAACCGGCACAAGCAAACCCGGTGGTAACTGATACTGCCTCCGTTGAATCGCTGATGAGCCAGAGACCTGGCGAAACCCTTGAGGGAGCATAAAGGCCAACTCCCTAACCGGATACGGTCGCTAGATAATGGCTGAAATAAAGATTACCTGGACCAAAAGCACCATTGGACGCCCCGGAAACCAGCGGAGGATCATTGAATCCCTGGGTCTGCGGCGGCTCCATCATACGGTGGTCCACCAGGACTCACCGACGATTCGTGGGATGGTGAATAAAGTCAGCCACCTTGTGAAGGTGGAGATCGCTTAAAGACCCCTTCCCACACCAGGGAACCGGGCCGTTAAACCGGCGCTAAAGGCGCTTAACCGCCGATCACCGGCATTGATTCTGGCCTGACAGGCCACCAAACCGGCATTATGGCAACGTCCAAACCGTTTACCAACGGTCGCGATGCATCTAAAATCACACTATACGGCGTAAGAGTCGAATGAGGCACGCCCCATGATGGAACACCAAGTGGCCCCTTCCAAGGGAGCCAGAAAAAACAGAAAACGGATCGGACGCGGCGACGCGGCCGGCCAAGGCAGCACCGCAGGCCGAGGTAACAAGGGACAAAATTCCCGCTCCGGTGGCGGAGTGCCCCCTTGGTTTGAAGGCGGACAGTTACCCTTGATCAAGGGTCTGCCCATGAAACGGGGTTTCCACAACCCTTTCAAGATTTATTACTCCCTGATCAAGATCGAGACTTTGAACGACTTTGATGCAGGCGAGCGCATCACCCCTGAACTTCTGCTCGAGAAGGGGTATCTGCGGAATCTCAACTCTCCGGTGAAGATTGTCGGCGACGGCGAGATTACTAAAGTTGTGACCGTCGTAGCGTCCAGATTCACCCAATCGGCTAGGCAGAAGATTGAAGCGGCAAAAGGAACGGCGGAGGAAACTGCGGCGTAATGATGAACGCCGAGACCCAGGATGGCAAATTCCCCAAGCTGATCCAGGCGGCGATTGCTGCGTTCAGCATACCCGATCTTCGTGCCAAGATTCTCTTTACGCTGGCCATCCTTGCCCTCTACCGGTTCATTGCCCACATCCCCCTTCCGGGCATCGATCAGGTACAGCTAGATAACCTCTTCAGGAACAATGAACTCCTAGGCTTCTTAGACCTGTTCAGCGGTGGCGCCCTAAGCCGTATGAGCATCGTCGCCCTGGGCGTGTTCCCCTACATCACATCGTCCATCATCATCCAGTTGCTGACTCCGGTCATCCCCATGTTGCAGGATATGTCTCGCGAAGGCGAGGCCGGCCGGGCCAAGATCAACCGGATAACCCACTATATAACCATCCCGATCGCTTTTGCCCAGGGTTACGGGCAGCTCGTGCTATTGCAGCAGAGCAACGTCATAGCCGAAGTGGGGTTCTCTGGAGACGCGTTACTGCCGACCATCGCGGCCCTGTTCTCCATCGCCGCCGGCACCATGTTCCTGGTCTGGCTGGGCGAGATGATCACCGAGCGCGGCATCGGTAACGGTATATCGCTGATAATCTTCGCCGGAATCGTTGCCGGCTTCCCCAGGCTGCTAACCCAGGGTTTCTTGGACCGTGACAACGTTCTGGGCATCGGTTTCTTCGCCCTGATCGGCGTGCTGATCATCGCATCCATAGTGATGTTCAATGAGGCCCACCGGCGCATCCCTGTGCAGTATGGCCGTAGCATATTCAGGGGCGGGAGGATGTACCGCCAAAGCGGTGCGACCTATCTACCGCTGCGCATAAATTCGGCGGGTATGATTCCGTTGATCTTTGCCTTTTCCATCGTGATTCTGCCTGGAACGATAGCAACCTATTTCGCCACCAACACCAGTTGGATCGGCGACGTAGCCAACTTCTTTGCCGATCTGCTCATACCGACCTCACCCCTTTACTGGGTGATGGTGTTCGTATTGGTGGTGATATTCACCTTCTTCTATACCCTGGTCGTGTTCAACCAGCAGCAACTGGCCGAGAATCTCCAGAAGAACGGCGGGTTCGTATTGGGTATCCGGCCCGGTAAGCCGACCCAAGACTATCTGAATCGCGTGATCGTACGCATAACCTTGGGTGGCGCTCTATTCCTAGGCACGATTGCCATCATGCCTTATATCGCGTCGCTTATTACCGACGTCCAAGCTATATCCCTGAGCAGTACAAGTCTCTTGATCATGGTGGGTGTTGGCCTGGATACCCTGCGTCAACTTGAAGCGCAGTTGATGATGCGAAACTATGAAGGGTTCCTGAGATAACATGGCCGAGGGACTGCGATTGGTCTTATTCGGCCCCCCTGGAGCCGGAAAGGGTACTCAGGCGCAATTACTGCGCGGCCGATTGAACGTGGCGCACATCAGTTCCGGCGACCTGTTTCGCCATCACCTGGGACAGGGAACGCCTTTAGGACTGCAGGCCAAAGAGTACATGAACAAGGGCGAGCTGGTCCCTGACGAAGTGACCATCGACATCATCTTGGACAAGGTTATGTCGATCCCCGAAAACGAAGGTTTTATCCTTGACGGGTTCCCCAGGAACCCGATGCAAGCTTCAGCGCTGGAAAAAAAGCTTATCGGCGAGTCCAGAGACCTGGACAAGGTGATCCACATCAAGGTCTCTGAGCCTGAACTGCTGCGCCGCCTCGGCGGACGGTTCATCTGCCGCGCCTGCCAGGCGCCCCACTCCATCGGAGAAGGGGAAGAAGGCAAGAAGTGCGAACAATGCGGCGGTGAACTCTATCAGCGGGACGATGACGCCCCGGTGGCGGTTAAAAAGAGGATCGAGGTCTACAATGAAGAGACCACACCCGTACTCGGGTTTTACCGGGAACGGGGGGTATTGGTTGATATCTCCGGCGACAATACGGTAGACAATGTCAGCCAACAGGTCGTTGCGGCCTTGAGCCTGTAGAAATACAGCGCCAAGGCCATTTCTGGCAACATATCCATGAGTTCCGACATCGAAGGGGTCCAACTGGGTTCCCAAGATAGTCAATCAGGAGTAGAATACTCTGGTGAATCGCGGCCAAAAATCAAAGACCGCTTCTAACTCGCCGTCCACGTACTCTGGAGGGATTACGATTAAGTCGCCCCAAGAGCTGGACTCTATGCGTCGCGCGGGGAAGATAGTCGGTAACGTCATCGACCTATTGAAGGCTGCGGTTGCGCCGGGCATGACAACGCTCGACCTAGACAAAATAGCGTACAAAGAGATCACCCGGCAGGGAGCCACACCCACGTTCAAGGGTTATATGGGCTTCCCGGCCAGTATCTGTACATCGGTCAACGAGGAAATCGTCCACGGGATACCCAGTAAACGGGTCCTCCTGGAGGGCGATATCGTCAAGGTTGATGTGGGCGCGACCATCGAGGGCTTCATCGGAGACGCAGCGGTGTCCCTGCCGGTAGGCGAGGTAACACCGGAGGCCACAGCACTGATGGAACATACGCGCATCAGTTTGGAAGAAGGTATCAAAGCGGCCCAGCCCGGTGGGCGGGTCGGAGATATCGGCGCTGCGGTACAGGCCTACGGCGAAAGCCGGGGCTACGGCGTCGTGAGGGCGTTCGTGGGACATGGCGTAGGCCGGTTCCTGCATGAGGACCCCCAGGTGCCCAACTACGGGCAGGCGGGCATGGGCCCGTTGCTCAGGGTTGGGATGTGTATTGCGATCGAGCCTATGTTTAACCTGGGCGACTGGAATACGAAGACATTGGAAGACCAATGGACCGTGATAACTGCCGATGGCAAGCTCTCGGCCCATTTTGAGCACTCCATAGCCATAACCGAGGACGGACCGGAGATTCTGACCGTCCACAGTTAGACCGGGGCCCACCGGCCTCACCGTCCGCTTCCGGGATAGATCCGGAGGGGCGGAAATCTGTACGTAAAGAGGACCTATGGCGAAAAAACAAGCGATCGAGGTCGAGGCCAGCGTCAAAGAGGCCCTGCCCAACGGTATGTTCCGGGTGGAACTACCCAATGACCACGAAGTATTGGCTCATGTGTCCGGCAAGATCAGGATGCACTTCATCCGAGTGTTGCCCGGCGACCGGGTTTTGGTGGAGCTCTCTCCATACGACCTGACCCGTGGCCGAATAACCTACAGATTTAAATAACCCGGTTTAAATAGCCCGGACGAAACGATAAAAAGGCATTAATCATGAAAGTATCAGCCTCGGTTAAACCCAGGTGCAACAACTGTCGTGTGATCAAACGCAAAGGCGTGGTCAGGATCATCTGTTCCAACGCCAGGCACGCACAACGGCAAGGCTAATCAAAGCAATTTTCAGTTGATCGTTAATCGATCTACAACAAGCAATCGGTGACAGAATTTAAGGAGGCCCGGAGTGGTCCGTATCGCTGGAGTAGACGTCCCTGACCGTAAGAGGGCTCATGTAGCTCTCCGAAGCATCTATGGAATCGGCCCCAAGATCGCAGTAGAGATCTTGATCAAGGCCGACCTTGATCCGGTCATTCCCCCGCGCATGAACGAATTGTCGGAAGAGCAGATCGACCGCATCAGAGAACTGGTCGACCGAGACTATATCTCCGAAGGCGACCTCCGCCGGGAAGTTAGCCAGAATATCCGCCGGCTGATCGACATCGGCTCCTACCGTGGTCTACGCCACCGCAGGAACCTGCCCGTCAACGGCCAGCGCACCAAGACCAATGCCCGCACCCGCAAGGGTCCCCGCCGCACCGTCGCCGGTCGAGGCAGGCGTAGCGGCGGCAAGTAGCAAGTTTGTTATTTAGCTGGACAGGGCTAGATCACCGGGCTAAGTACCAGGGCTTCTTAAGTACACAGGACCAAGAGAGAAAGATTTATGGCTAGACCTAGGACCCGGCGCCGCGAGCGCCGCTCAGTGCCTCAAGGACGTGCGTACATATACTCCACGTTCAACAATACGTTGGTGAGCCTCACGGACCCTCAGGGTAACGTGATTGCCAGTGCCAGCGCCGGAACAGTGGGTTTCAAAGGCTCGCGTAAGGGCACTGCATTTGCCGCCCAGCGCGCTGCCGAACAGGCTGCCCGCAAAGGTATGGACTCAGGTCTACGCCAGATAGATGTGCTTATCAAAGGCCCGGGCGCAGGACGGGAGTCCGCTATCAGGTCCCTCCAGGGTGCCGGTCTCTTTGTGACCAGTATCCGGGATGTAACTCCCATTCCCCACAACGGGTGCCGCCCGCCAAAACGAAGGAGAGTGTAACTCCAACCCCATGGGAAGATATACAGGACCCTCATGCCGCCTTTGCCGGCGGTCCGGAGAAAAATTATTCCTGAAGGGCGACAAATGTTTCACGCCCCGATGTGCCTTGGAAAAACGCCGCAACCCGCCCGGCGACGTATCACGCCGCCGCAGAAGGCCCACGGACTACGCCGTGCACTTGCGGGAGAAACAGAAGGCCAAGTACATCTATGGCGTGATGGAAGGACAATTCCGCCGCTACATGACCGAGGCGTTCAACACCCCGGGAGTGACCGGCATGAACCTGCTCCGCACACTGGAGCGCCGCTTGGACAACGTGGTCTTCCAACTGGGTTTTGCGGATTCCCGTAAACAGGCCCGCCAGATCGTTCTTCACGGCCACTTCCGTGTCAACAACGTCAAAACTGACATTCCCTCCTTCCAAGTCACACCTGGTGACATCGTCTCTTGGAAAGAGTCGATCAAGACCACCGATTTCTACGCTGGTAGGATCGATGGAGTTCCCAAGAAACCGGTCCCCGCTTGGCTGAGTTTAGACTCGGGCGAGATGGTCGGCACGGTTGTATCGTTGCCCGCAGACGAAGACCTGCAGGCGATAGTAGATTCAAGGCTAATAGTAGAGTTTTACTCGAGGTAATTGGTCCATGCTGGACACCCTGATCCTAACTCCGGGTACGCCGGAGGCTGGTGCGGAAACGCTAAAACCCGAGATTCGGGTAATTGAATCGGAAGACACCTACGGGAAGGTGGCCGTTGAGCCGCTGCCCCGCGGGTTTGGGCTGACCATTGGCAACCCTCTCCGGAGGATTTTGCTCAGCTCCACAAACGGCAGCGCAGTAACGTGGGTGAAGATCGACGAGATCGTCCACGAATATACCGCGGTGCCCGGCGTCAAAGAAGAAGTCATGGAACTCCTGCTAAACATCAAGCGCATCCGGATACGGTCTCAGTCAGACCGGGCCGGAAAAATGCGCCTCGATGTTACCGGCGAAGGCCGGGTCTGCGCGGGAGATATCTCGACCTCAAGTGATTTTGAGATCGTGAACCCTGAGCTTCATCTGGCGACGTTGGATACCGACGACGCGCATCTGTCCATCGAATTCAACGTCGAGCAGGGAGTGGGCTACCAGCCCGCAGCCCAGGCTGACGGCACCTCCAACCCTCCGGTTGGTGTTCTGCCTGTCGATGCGGTATTCAGCCCGGTGCGAAAGGTCAACTACAACGTTGAACGCACCAGGGTCGGCCAGGTCACGGACTACGAACGTCTGATAATGGAAGTCTGGACCGACGGTACCATCAGGGCTGTTGAAGCGATTCAGCAAGCCGCTGAGAACTTGGTGAACCATTTCTTCCTCTTCAGCAACCTCAATAGGGTCGCCGAGGAAGGCTCGGACCGGACGCCTCTGGTCGTCTCTCCTGAGATTTACCAGACCCCGATCGAGAAACTGGAACTGTCGCCACGCACCCTGAACTGCCTGAAGCGGTCCCTTATCTCCAAGGTTGGAGAAGTGCTGGAGATGTCCGACGACGAGTTGCTGAAGATTCGCAACTTCGGCGAGAAATCGCTAGTCGAACTGAAAGAAAAACTAGCCGAACACGGCGTTACCGATCCGATGGACGGTGCCGGAGGTTTCGTTCCTGATATCTCGTCCGAAGACTTGGGCGAATTGATGGGCGACGATCAAGACGATTCAGATTCGCCTGCCTCAGCGCCTGGCATGTCCATCGAAAGTACGGACGAAGACGCCACCGAAGCCGACGATGATGGCGACGATGACGATCAAGACGAGGACGAAGACTAACCATGGCCTCCCACAGAGTAGCTGGCCGAAAGCTCGGCCGGTACAGAGACCAGCGCACCGCTTTATTGCGAGGTTTGGTAGTGGAATTGATGATCCACGAGCGCATCACCACCACGTTGCCCAAAGCCAAAGAGGCCAGGATTCTCGCTGAGAAACTTATCACCCACGGCAAGAAGGGAAACCTGCATCATCGTCGCTTGGCCATGGCCCAAGTTCCCAATTCCCGGGTGGTCGCAAAGGTATTCGAGGACATCGCCCCCAGGTACGCCGAGCGTGCCGGTGGCTACACCAGGGTCCTGAAACTGGGACCCCGCAACGGAGACGCAGCGGAGATGGCAATCATCGAGCTCGTCTAAAAACCAAAGCCAGAGGTATTTCAAAACATAGAACAAGGCAGAGTCCAAAACTCAGAAAGCGAGTCAGATAGCGGAACGGGCGGGCAGCTTTGGCGGGCCGCCCTTCTGATTGAATATCAGGGGACCAATTACGCCGGGTTCCAGCTCCAAGTTGGCCATCCGACGATCCAAGGGGAGTTGGAAAAAGCCCTGGAACGATTCATAGGCCAACCAACCAGGATCAGGGGCGCAAGCCGCACCGATTCCGGCACCCACGCCAAGGGCCAAGTGGTGGACTTCACCACCGAAACCAATCATCCCCTGAAAAAATTCGCACCCGCGATGAACTACTATCTGCCCAGGGACATCAACGTCCTTGAGGCCCACTGGGTGGGTGAATATTTCAACTCCCGCGCATGCGCTCTGAGCCGGACCTACCAATACACCATATTAAACCGACCAGCGCCGTCACCGCTGCGAAGACACAACCATCTGTGGATCAGGCAAGACCTGGACATAGGCAAGATGGCAGAGGCGGCCCAGTACCTCGTGGGCGTCCATGACTTCCGGGCACTGGCCACCGGCCACCCCAAGGACCGCAGCGCGGTAAGAGAGGTGTTACGGTGGGAAGTGGAACGGACTCAAGATACGATAATCATCGAGTGTGAAGCCAACGGCTTCTTGAAGCAGCAGATAAGAAAAGCGAACGCGATACTGACGGAGATTGGCAGGGGTAAATACCCGGTAGAAAAAGTAAAAGAAGCCTTGGACGGCGTCGCAGACGGGATTCCGCTGCTTCCAGCCCACGGGCTGTGCCTAATTAGTGTAAGATATTCAGGTTCCATTAAATTGGGACACGAGAACACAGGAACGGAATAACAGAGCATGAAACGAACCAGCACATACTTCGCTAAACCCGGCGATAACCCCGAAAGGTGGCGGGTCATGGATGCCCAGGGCCAAGTCCTGGGACGCCTAGCCCGGAACATCGCTATTGCCCTTCAAGGCAAGGATAAACCCACTTACGCTCCACACGCCCCGACAGGCGACTTCGTTGTGGTGACCAACGCGTCAGATATGCGCTTCACTGGCAAGAAGATGGACCAGAAGATGTACTACCGCCACAGCGGTTATGTGGGAAACCTCAGGACATTCCGGCTCAAAGATATGATGGAATCCCGGCCAGAACGGGTGCTGGAACTGGCGGTCAAGGGCATGCTGCCCAAGAACCACCAAGGCCGGCAGATGCTGCGCCGCCTCAAGGTCTATAGCGGCCCAGACCATCCCCATGAGGCCCAGGTGACCGGTCACCCGGCAACGCAAGCGGTAGAGGACGGAGGATAGACTTACCTTGGTACAAGCTGAAACTAACCAGACCTATTACTACGGAACGGGTAAGCGCAAGACCTCCATCGCTAGAGTGCGTCTGTACCTGGACGACGGTGGCCCCATCTTGGTCAACGGCAAACCCATGGACGAGGTGTTCAACTGGATGCCGTGGCAGAAGACCATCAACGATGCTTTTCGCGTTAGCGACACCATCAACAAATTCCGCGTCGTGGTCAAAGTGGCCGGGGGCGGGGTTAACTCCCAGGCCGAAGCCATCAGACACGGTATCGCACGAGCACTGGTCGTCTATGACGCCACTCTCAAACCTGGTCTTCGCCGGGCCGGCCTGATCACTCGGGACGCTCGTATCAAAGAGAGCAAAAAATACGGTCTCAAACGCGCCCGCCGCGCGCCGCAGTACACCAAGCGGTAGAGACCGGCCCCGATTTGCAAACCAAAGAGTCCCCGTTCCTCAGCCGAGGAACGGGGACTCTTTTTATCTAACCTGTAGCAACCGCCTGTTCGATATTACCATCCGGTCAACTCGCGAGCCGGTCAACTAGATAGAGACCCCCCTTCCAAGGGCTTGAGCATGGCGTGTATGACATCGTTTATCGGCGTGGCGGTCCCGGTGTCTTTTCCGATCCGGACCACGGCTCCATTCAGCGCGTCAAGCTCCAACGGACGCCCGGCAAGAAGATCAACATACATCGAAGCCTCCATGTCGCCCAGTTGCCCGTCGATGTAGGTAACGGTGTCTGAGACTATATCTTTGGGCAGATCGACCCCGTTTGACCTACCGACCGCTTCGATCTCCGCCAGGCAACCCAAGACCACGCTGCGCCAATGGGGTTGGACCAGGAGTTCTGCCAGTGGCGACCGGGCGATGGAAGTGACGCCAGCCATGGTGGCTATAAACAGGAACTTGCCCCACAGACCGGACTTGATGTCTGAGAGGGCTTCTGCGGGCACGCCCGCATCTACAAGAGCGTCCTGGATGGCCTGACAGCGCTCCGAGTCAGCCCCATCTGTCTCACCCAAGATGATTCGCACGATGCCGCCGGTCTGCTGCACCACACCCGGTGCAAGAACTCCAGCTTCTATGAAGGCGGCCCCGGGCAGAACCGACGATTCACCCAATACGTTTCCCACGGCCACATAGCTGTCCACTCCATTTTGTAGGCACAACACGGTGGTGTCCGGGCCGACCAGGGGCTGCGTCATGGGAACGGCGATCTTGTTCTGATAGGCCTTAACACACAACAAAACGAGATCCACGGGACCAACGGTCGCCGGGTCTTCGGTAGCCGGGCACCGCACGGTGAACTCTTCGTCGTCCCGGACTACCTTCAGCCCATTGGAAGTTATCGCTTCAAGATTGGGTCCCCGTGCGATCAGGGTCACATCATTTCCGGCGCGAGCTAACATCCCGCCGAAATACCCGCCGATACTTCCGGTGCCCATGACCGCGATCCGCATGTTTGGAATCCTCTATGTTAGGTTAATGCCGCCCCGGTTATGGCACTCGGCCAGGATGCAGCTTATGACTCTTCGATCAACACCATGCAGCGTCCGTTGTTCTTGGCGGCGTCAGGCGTGTAAACGTACGACAATCCAGGGTCCAGCAGCTCTTGGTAGAGAATCTCTTCATGGTCTCCGAATTTGATGACCACCGCGTAAAACGTCTTAATAGGTAATCCCAGTTCGACGTATCCATTATCGTCCGTGAGGGCTTCACCTAGTCCAATAACTGAGACCTCTGCGCCCTGGACCAGTTTGTCACTCAGATCACGGACCTGGAACTTTGTTGGTACAAGGTCCTGAGCGGACGCGGATTGATCGGCCGAAGGTGTTGTTACTTGGTCAAGGACATCTCTTTCGTAGTCTTGTTTAGGAGTTATCCAGTTTGGACCGTACTTGGCCATCAGGTAATCTTCAGGCGGGTTCGGCACAAGATAATTGTCGCCCATGAATTCGATCTCTTTAAGGTCAGAGAATAAATGGGCTGGGATCCAGTTCAAGGGAAAGTGAAAGATGGAATCGTTGACGATTCGGAAGAACGTGAGGTCCACGCGTAACGATGATTTGATCATTTCCGCGGCGACCCAGCGATCATCGCTCCCGACGCTAACGTAATACCCATGCTCACGGAACGCATCTAGGATCGGTTCAATTTTATCTTCGGTGAAACCGTTTAACCCGATCACACAGCCCAGGTCTAGGTCATCGTCCCATGGGATGAACGCTTGGTCTCTGATAGCGCCGAGACACGTACCCTGCCGAAGGAAAAATTTGACGGCAAGCGAGTCCAGTATCTCCTTAGCTTCCTTCAGCATGATTTTCGCGACGTCCGGATCGAGGGGAATTAACTCTCCGAACGACTTGAACAGCGCTTCTTCATCTGCTCCGCTTTCAGAAACCATTTACTCTCCCATATTTGAGGACGATCAGTCTGATAGATTCTGGTGGCAGTTATGTCACCTTGGACCCTTTTGGCGCCGACCTCGCTGTTATCGTTGGTTAGACTGGCTGAGGCTTTTTAGGCTCTTTTCCCACAGACGAGGACCCGCCTCCAAGACGTAGCTTCATCGAATGGGCTGCCTAATAGATCTCCGGCTGTCTCTAAGACGTCAAAACCAACGTCATCTAACTGCTTGGATAGAGCTTCCGGGGAATATAGAAACTCCTGGCAGACCGCTTCTTGATAACTCAACCCGGCCTCATTGTTTCTAAAAACATGCCAAGTCTCGTTCCAATCTTGACCTTCCACTGCGCTCTGAATCACGACAACGGTGCTTTGGTCTTGGTTTTGATGTATCTCCTGGCTGTTGTTGCTGTGCCCAATCTCAACCGGATGGTTGGGCAACTCCAGTAATAGAAGCCCGCCCGGTCCCAAATGCTCATGGCAGCGTTGCAAGCATTGCTTGATCTCTGGTTCGTTGGCAACGAAGACGAGGACTGAGCTCAATGCGAGGATAGCGTCGTATTTCTTGGCGATCGTGAAATCGCGCATATCGCCAAGATGGACGGCGAGCTTTGAGGCCCTTTTAGTAACAACGTCGATCATCACCTGGCTGATCTCCAGGCCTTCAATATCGAATCCTTCCTCTTGCAGTGGAATGGCAAAGAGGCCGGTCCCGATCCCCAATTCAAGGACTGAATTCTTGCCGTGTCTTTTCAGTAGATCTGTTACATATGGCACTCTTTCATTGGTGTCTGGGTAAACGAGGTCATAGGCATCGCCTATGGAGTCATAAATCATGTTTGGTACTTAAATTCCTCTGATAACAATATTGGGGATATTTCGACAACTATACTTTCAGATACGTCATGGCGCCGTCTAGGAGCTTGGTGACCATCTCTGGGTTGGCGGCTTCGGCGTAGATGCGGAGCAGGGGTTCGGTGCCGGAGAAGCGAACTGCCAGCCAGCCGTCCTCCACCTGAAAACGCCTGCCGTCGATGGTATCAGAACCAAGCAAAGGAACACCGGCGATCTCGGTCAACTCAGGGCTGTTGAGGGCTTCCAGTATCCGCTCCCGGTCATTGGCGTGAAAGCTGATGTCCCTTCGGTGATAGGAATGAGGGCCTACTTTGTCGGTCAGCCGTTGGAGCAACTCGGTGGGAGTATCCCCGGTGGTCGCCATGTACTCAAGGAAGTACAGCCCGCTGAGAATACCGTCGCGCTCCGGAATATGACCCCGGAAGGCGAACCCACCACTCTCTTCTCCAGCGATCAGGGCGTCGACCTCGCTGAATTTTGGCCCGATGTTTTTGAATCCCACCCGCAATTCGTGAACATCCACTCCGTAAATGTCGCCCAGTTTGTTCAGGGCGATGGACGATGTGACGCCTTTGACTATCGCGCCCCGCAACTGCTTCTGCTCCAGCAAGTACTGGGCCAGTATGGAGAACGTGTCCAGCGTGGTGACGAACCGGCCTTGCTCGTCGATTATCCCGACCCGGTCGGCGTCTCCGTCCAAGGCGATACCAACAGATACACCGCCAGTGCCGATGAGAGACGTAGCCTCGGTCAGATTGTGGGCGATGGGTTCTGGCTGCTCCATACCGGGAAAAGCCGGGTTACGGCTACCGTGAAGCTCTCTGACGGTGGTCTTGCCGCCGTCTAGGAGCGCTGGCAGGAACCCTCCGCCGGCCCCGTACATGGAATCCACGACCACATTGAGTCCGGCGTCCTTGATGGCGTCTAGGTCCACCAGAGCGGCGATGCGCTTCAAATACGGCGCAGAGGGCTCCAGGTCCACTATCAACCCGCTGTTGCGGCCCTCAGCAGCGTTGTAAGCGTCTGCGGTGACAACCCGGGCGATGGATGCCTCCAGACGGTCAGTTATCTCTTGGGTGGCGCTGCCGGCGTATTCGGGCTTGAACTTGAAACCGTTCCACTGGCCGGGATTGTGGCTGGCAGTGATGATCGCTGCTCCACCGGCCTGGTGATGTAGCACGTTGTAGCTGAGCATGGGGGTCGGGGCCGGCTTATCGGCTAGGTAAACCTTGATACCCTGTCCGGCGGCCACGGCGGCCACGGTATCGGCGAACTCCGCGGACAAGAACCGCGTGTCATAGCCCACGACCAGGCCTTTTTCGGCCATGCCAACTTCTTTCAGATGGTCGCAGAGTCCCTGGGCGCAACGGGCGACATTCTCAAATGTGAAGTCCTCGGCGATCAGGGCGCGCCAACCGTCTGTTCCGAATCTGATGTCCGTCAAGTCCACACCCCCCGGTTTCTGAACGCTAACAGCATATCCCAAGCCAAGCTGATTGGAAGCAGCGGTTTCCGACTAAATCAAAAAAGGGCCTCTGGTGTTAAACCAAAGGCCCTATAGTCACGCTAAAAAGCTGGCAGCTATTCGCTGAAAGCTAAAGGCTAGAGCCCGGCATCCTTGCGGAGGGCGTCGGCCTTGTCGGTCCGCTCCCAGGACAGGTTGAGGCTGTCGCGGCCGAAGTGGCCGTAAGCCGCCGTCTCCTGGTAGATGGGCCGACGAAGGTCCAGGTCCCGGATGATGGCCGCGGGACGCAGGTCGAAGTGCTTGGCCACCAGAGCGTGGATCGTGTCACTGTCGACCTTGTTGGTGTCGAAGGTCTCCACGGCCACGGAGATGGGCGTCGCCACGCCGATGGCGTAGGACACCAGAATCTCGCAGCGGTCGGCCAGGCCGGATGCCACGATGTTCTTCGCCACGTAGCGGGCGGCGTAGGCAGCAGACCGGTCGACCTTGGTCGGGTCCTTGCCTGAGAATGCGCCACCACCGTGACGGGCGATGCCGCCGTAGGTGTCGACCAGGATCTTCCGGCCGGTCAGACCGCTGTCGCCGGCGGGACCGCCGGTAACAAACCGTCCGCTGGGGTTCACGAAGATCTTGGTGTCGTCGTCCAGTAGGTTGGCGGGAACGATCTTCCTGATCACGTGCTCGGTGATGTCTTTCTCGATCTGTTCGTTGGTGGCGTCCGGGTCGTGCTGAGTGCTGATGACTACGGTGTCGACGCGAGCGGCGACGCCATGGCGGTACTCAACGGTTACCTGGGACTTGCCGTCCGGCCGGAGGTAGGGAAGGATTCCCTCTTTCCGGACCAGGGCCAGTTGCTCCACCAGTTTCTGAGAAAGACTGACGGTCAAGGGCATCAGTTCGGGGGTCTCGTTACATGCGAACCCGACCATCATTCCCTGGTCGCCGGCACCAGTGGCCAGCATGGCTTCCTCGGCGGCCGCGCCGCGCTGTTCCAGGGCAGTGGTGACGCCGGCGCTGATGTCCGGGGACTGCTCCTGGATGGATACAATCACACCGCAGCTTTTGGCGTCGATGCCGTACTCAGCTTTGGTGTAGCCGGCTTTGGTCAGCGTTTCCCGGACGATCTTGGGTACGTCGACGTAGGAGGAGGTGGTGATCTCTCCCATCACCACGACCAGCCCGTTGGTCACGGCGGTCTCGCAGGCCACGCGGCCCATGGGGTCGTCCTTGAGGACGGCGTCTAGAACTCCATCAGAGATCTGGTCGCATAGTTTGTCGGGGTGTCCCTCGGTCACCGACTCAGAAGTCAGCAGGTATTTGGGGGACTCGTGGAATAGCATTGGCATATTTATCTCTCCTAATCTCGGCCTGGAATCATCCAGACCTATTCTCCCGAAATTTGGCTTGGTTGGTCTAGGTCCCTTCTTGCCAGCTATCCTGATACTTCAGTTGAGCGGCGGATAGCTTATCGATGCTGATGCCCATGGACTCGAGCTTCAGCCGGCCGATCTCGGCGTCCATCACCGGGGGTACGACGTGTACGCCGGCTCCCAGGGTGCCCTGGTTCTTGTAGAGATATTCGGCGGACAATGCCTGGTTGGCAAAGCTCATGTCCATGACTGCTGAGGGATGACCCTCTGCGGCGGACAGGTTCACCAGCCGGCCATCGGCCAACAGGTAGATCAAGCGGCCGTCTTTCATCGTGTACTCTTCGACGAAGGGCCGTAGTTCGCGATTGGATGTAGACATCTCTTTCAGGGAGTCTATGTCTATCTCGTCGTTGAAGTGACCACTGTTGGAGAGGATCGCGCCGCTGGCCATGACTTCAATGTGTTCCTTGCCGACAGCGTGCAATCCACCTGTGACGGTGATGAAGACCTCGCCGATCTTGGCGGCTTCAATCATGGGCATGACGCTGTATCCGTCCATCACGGCTTCAAGAGCGCGGACCGGATTGGTCTCGCAGACGGTGACGTGGGCGCCCATGCCCTGAGCCCGGGAGGCGACACCGCGGCCGCACCATCCGTAACCCGAAACGACCACGCGCCGTCCGGCCCACAGGATGTTGGTGGCCCTGGTGATGCCGTCCAGAGTGCTCTGGCCGGTGCCGTAGCGGTTGTCAAAGAAGTGCTTCGTCTCTGCGTCATTGACGGCGATGACCGGATACTTGAGTTGACCATCGGCGGCCATGGCTGTCAGCCGGATCACGCCGGTGGTGGTCTCTTCGGTCCCGCCGATGATGTTGTCGATCATGTGGGGATGCTTGGTATGAAGCAGGGTCAGTAGGTCGGCCCCGTCATCCATGGTCATCTGGGGTTCGGCGGCCAATGCGGCCTCCAGATGCTCGTAATACGTGGTATCGTTCTCGCCTTTTATGGCGTAGGTCGGGATACCGTATTCCTGGACTAGCGCCGCCGCGACGTCGTCTTGAGTGCTCAGCGGGTTACTGGCGCAGAGGACTACGTCTGCCCCGGCGTCTCGCAGCGCGATGGCCAGGTTGGCCGTCTCACTGGTGACGTGAAGGCAGGCAGACAGGCGCACGCCCTGCAGCGGCTTCTCTTTTTCGAAGCGCTCGCGAATGATCTTCATCACGGGCATTTCCCGGCCGGCCCATTCAATCTTGTTGACTCCGATTTTCGATAGGGACAGGTCTTTCACGTCCCCTTTGGTCTGTTGTGATGCCACCTTGTACTCCTTGTGTCAGGTCCCGATACTGATTGTTCGTTGGGCCTGCAATTAATAGACTGCTATTGCCTCTTGGCGGATCTAAAACTAGGCGTCGCCGCCGTAGGTCGTGGGGTGTCCGCCGGCGATCCATGCCGGGGTCCCATCTTCGATGTTATAAAGGTTTTCCGATTGATAGCCCATCGAAGCGGCCATCTCGCAGGCCAGTCCGCTCCGGACTCCAGCGGCGCAAATGAACAAAAGCTTCTTGTCGGTAGGCACCTGGTCCATCCGGTCGGTCAAGTCATCCACCGGGATGTGTATCGCGCCGGCGACGTGTCCCGTGACCCATTCATCGTCCCTCCGAACGTCGATAACCACGGTCCCCTCGGGGTCCGCGGCTACGATCGCATCACCCTCGGCGGAATCTACTCGGAAATAAGGCTCGCCTGGATCTTGTCTAGGCATATGTACCCTCCTGGACCTTTCTGGTCCCTAACTTAGATATCTACCCGTTACCGGGGCAAGTTTCCTTTTCAGTTCCTCGGGAATCTGGTCTTTCTGCGTGATGATCGCGTCCCTCAAGGCTGATTCGCAAGGACAATCACGCTCGCCGCTAAGGGCGGGAATAGCTTCTTTCAATAATGCCTTGGATGTAGCCACGTTTTTCAGCAGGTTGGCTATCACCATATCCACCGTCACCGACTCCGACGTCTGGTGCCAGCAGTCGTAGTCTGTGATCCAAGCCATGGTGGTGTAACACATCTCCGCTTCCCTTGCCAGTTTGGCTTCGGGGAGGGCAGTCATGCCTATTATGTCAGCTCCCCAAGAACGGTACATGAAAGACTCGGCCCGAGTGGAGAAGGCAGGCCCTTCCATCACCACCATGGTGCCGCCAGGATGGACATTCACGTCCAACCGTTGCGCCGCTTGGTGGACCACCTGGCTGGCATGGGCGCAGAATGGGTCTGCCATCGCCACATGCACAACCACATCGGTGTCGAAGAACGTGCTTTCTCTTAGCCGAGTGCGATCGATCAACTGACTGGGTATCACCAGGTCCAGAGGGGCGAACTCTTCTTTGAGGCTGCCCACGGCGCTTACGGATATAATCCGTTCCACGCCCAAAGTTTTTAGGGCATAGATGTTGGCCCTGGCTGGTATGTGAGTGGGATTGAACCGGTGGCCCTTGCCGTGCCGTGGCAGGAAGGCAACCTTCACTCCATCCAGGTCTCCAACGGCGATTGCGTCGCTGGGCTTTCCGAAGGGTGTATCAACTTCCACGGTCTCGATGGCGGACATGCCGTCCATCTCATAGAGTCCGCTGCCGCCGATCACCGCTATTTTTGCTTTCTGTGTCGTGCTCATCTATGTCTATTTGGCAGATTTAACTGCCAGTTCCAAACTCTCTGTAATATGACTATCTGGAAGACTTTACTGCCAGTTCCAGACTATCTATAAATGGCGGACGGACCACCCCTGCTTCCGTGACAATGGCGGTCAAATACTTGGCGGGGGTAACGTCGAACCCCGGGTTATAGGCCTCGACGCCTTCCGGCGCGACCTGCACTCCCCGAAACTCCGTCACTTCAGTGCCGGAGCGCTCTTCTATCTCTATCTCGTCACCGTTGCTCAGGCTCATGTCCACCGTGCTGATGGGCGCTGCCACGTAGAACGGGATGCCGTTCTCCTTGGCCAGCACCGCCAGTGTGTAGGTGCCAATCTTGTTGGCGGTGTCGCCGTTGGCGGCGATGCGGTCGGCCCCGGTTATTACGCAGCCTATCTCGCCTCGGCGCATCAACATGCCTGCCGCAGAGTCCACCACCAGGGTGGACGGTATTCCCAATTGTTTGAACTCCCAGGCGGTCAGCCGGGCGCCCTGCAGGAAGGGCCTGGTCTCGGTGTTAAACACCTTGAACCGTTTGCCGCCTTCCCAGCCGGCCCTGATCACTCCCACTGCCGTGCCGTAGGCGGCCGTTGCCAGCGCGCCGGCGTTGCAGTGGGTCAGGACTGAGCCGCCATCGGGCATCAGCTCTATCCCGTGGCTGCCCATGCGGCGGTTGATGGCTTCGTCTTCTTTTTCTATGGAGATCGCTTCTTCGAGCAGCCTTTCCCTGATTCTAGGAATCTCAGTCTCTGACTCGGCTATTCCAATCATCCGGTCAACGGCCCACATCAGATTAACGGCAGTTGGGCGGGCGGCCTTAATCTCCGTCCCGGCCTCTGACAACCGTTCCAGGAACGCGGTCCTTTCCGAAATATCGAGATCCCTGGCCGCCATTGCCACGGCATATGCAGCGGTTACGCCGATGGCCGGCGCGCCGCGCACTTGCATGGTCCTGATGGCCTCAACCGCTTCCAGGTACCCGCGCGCTTCCACGATCACTTCTTCGGATGGCAGGCGAGTTTGGTCAAGTAGCCGGAGTGTGCCGTTGGCCCACTCGATGGGTCGAATCTCGTTCACCGGATATGCTCCCAAGGGGTTAAACCGGAGTTGTTAGGCAGGTCTTAAACATCAAAAAAGCTTCTCGGTTAGAGAAGCTCACAGATACACTGAGCCCCCCTCATCTTTCGCCTGACTTGGTTTGTCAGACGCCGGAATTAGCACCGTATCCACGTCCGTAAAGGACTAGGACCGGTTGCTAGGCTTCATAGGGCCGTCCCCTCTGCCGTTCTGTATAAGGGTTTCTGGGTCGCCATTTGATTTTTAAGCGTGCCTTGTAGTCGTATAGATGTTACTAAGGGGCCGTCAGCCTGTCAAGAAGAGGCACTGCCAAAGATCGAGTCACCCCTCAGGCGTAAACCACGCTCAATATCAGTTGACATCGGCTTCGGAACGCCAACATAATACCCGCTACCGTATTCCATATCCTTCCCTCTAGTTACGGATTCGATGACAGCACCAAAGCTTCCATTGCCCGGTGACGAACTGGGCCTGTTCACCGACCTATATGAACTGACCATGTCCCAGGCGTTCATGCGCCAGGGAATGTCGGCCACCGCCACCTTTAGCCTGTTCACACGCACCTACCCAACCAACCGGGCCTATTTCGTGTCCGCCGGACTGGAAGACGTGCTGGACTATCTCTCCAACCTGAACTTCAGCGACCGGGCCATCGATTATCTAAAAGCCACGTCCATCTTCTCCGATGAATTCCTTCAATTCCTTAGCGGCGTCCGGTTCACGGGCAGTGTCCGGGCCATCCCTGAGGGACGTTTGTACTTCACCGACGAGCCGGCGGTGGAGGTCACGGCGCCTCTGATCGAAGCCCAACTTGCTGAGACTTTTATCATCAATCAGGTCAATCTACAGAGCATGCTGGCCACCAAAGCCGCCCGTTGTGTTTGGGCCGCCCAGGGCCGGGGCATCGCTGATTTCGCTTCGCGGCGCACTCAGGGCACTGACGCCGCGCTCAAGATGGCCCGCGCCAGCTACATCGCAGGCTTCAGTTCCACCAGCAACGTGCTCGCCGCAAGCCTCTACGGCATGCCACCGGCAGGCACCATGGCCCACTCGTTCATCTCCAGCTTTCCCTCGGAGCTGCAAGCGTTCCGAGCCTACGCCGAATCGTTCCCAGACCGGACCATCCTGCTGCTAGACACCTACGACACCATCGCCGGAACCTGGAACGCCGTGCAGGTCGCCAAGGAGATGGAGGCCAATGGAAAGCGGCTCATGGCTGTGCGTCTGGACTCTGGGGACTTCGACGAGCTGAGCCGCCAAGTTCGGAAGATACTCGATGATTCAGGGTTAGACCAAGTCAAGATACTGGCCAGTGGTGGTCTCGACGAATACGAGTTGGAAACTCTTGTCGGTAACGGTGCGCCCATCGACCTGTTCGGCGTTGGCACCAAGGCCGGAGTGTCGGCCGATGCACCGTGGTCGGATATGGCCTATAAGCTGGTCTGCTTCGACAGCCGACCCGTGATGAAACTTAGCCCTGACAAAGTCTCACTGCCCGGGGCCAAGCAGGTCTTCCGTACCAAAGACGCGAACGGCATGTTCGCCAAGGACATCATCGCCCTCCATGACGAAGACCTCCCCGGCGGACTGCCGTTGCTAGAAGAAGTCATGAGAGACGGTAAGCGGACCGGGCCGCCCTCCACCCTCGATGAGGTCAGGAGCAGATTTGTAGAGGACTTCGCCGCGCTGGACGGACGGTTTAAAGTCTTGAATAATCCGCCGCGTTTTCCGGTGACCATCAGCGGCAAACTGGAAAAATTGACCTCAGAAGTGCAAAAACATGTGCTGGGCGTCAACGTTTCCGATAACGACTAGTCAACTTACTAATCGACCCACCCCGACTCCAAACTTGAGGCGCAGTTGATCTATGAAGACCGCCGTGTGCATGAAATACGTGCCCATCATCGCCCGTATCAAATTCGATTACGAAACTAAGACCATCATCCGCGACGGTGTGCCTTCAGAGGTAAACCCCTTCGACTTGCTCGGCCTGGTCCGGGCCGTTGAACTGAAAAGCTCCCCGGATGATGAGGTCGTAGTGATCTCCATGGGACCACCGGGTGCCAGCGAAGGGTTGACCAATTGCGTGGCTCTGGGTGCCGACCGGTCGGTGTTGATTTCAGACCGTGCCCTGGCTGGCTCCGACACTTTGGCTACGTCAAAAGCGCTTTCACTGGCGCTCAAGCGAGAGAACCCGGACCTGATAATCTGCGGCAGGAACAGCGCCGACGGCGACACAGGTCAGGTTGGCCCCGAAACTGCGGAACTGCTGGGAATACCCCACATCAGCCACGTGCGGAAGTTGGACCTGAGCGATGACCGGAAATCGGTCATCGTGGAACGAATTACCGACGAGGGTTTCCAGACCCTTGAGTGCGCTTTGCCGGTCGTGGTCTGCGTTACCGAGGGTGTTGCGCCGGAACTATATCCAAATAAAGAGCAGATGGACCGTGCCGAAGAGATAACGGCCGAAGCAGTGACTGCCGCCGATCTGTCATCCGACCTGAGCATATTTGGCGCCGAAGGCTCGCCGACCTGGGTGGACGAGATACGTTTGGTGGAACCCAATCGCCTGGGCGTCTTGCTGGAAGAAGCCACCCCGGAGGACGCCGCCAAACAGGTAGCCGATTCCGTACGTCAACGTCTGACTGAACTGGCTGCCGAAATGGGAACAAGTTCAGAACCTGTCGTCTTGCCCCGTTATCCGGAGGGTAAAGATCGGAGCATCTGGGTTGTGGCCGAGACAACCAACCAAGGCTTGGCCCACGTGACGCTGGAGATGTTGGGCAAAGCGCGGGAGCTGGCTCAGACGACCAAGAGCGAGGTCGCGGCGGTCTTGATAGCGCCCAAGAACGATGCGATGGTCTCCGAGTTGGCCGTCCAGGGCGCCGACCGGGTATTGGCGCTGGATAACTCGCAGTTAGGGCCGGTATATGGCATGGCAGTCAGCAACTCGTTGGCCGAGGCCGTGGGCAAAGAAAGCCCTTACGCCTTGCTTTTCGCTGCGACCGCCGATGGCCGTGATCTGGCGTCAAGGTTGGCCGCCAAAATGGAACTTGGCCTGACGGGCGACGCCATGGACCTCGAGATAGATCCCGAAGGGCGGTTGGTGCAGCTTAAACCGGCTTTGGGCGGCAATGTCATCGCGCCCATATTGTCCAAAACACTGCCCAACCTCGTTACCCTCCGGCCCGGACTCCTGACACCAGCCGCGCCAGAACCGGGCGCGACGGCCACTGTAGAAGATGTCCCTGCGGTCCCCTACGACGGCCCTGACGTGCGGCTGCTAAAAGAAGAGTTCCAGGAAGACCAGGAAGGTCTGATTCTGGCCAACGCGCAGGTTGTGTTGGGTGTGGGCATGGGGGTCGGCGGGGCTGAGAACCTGGCCAAGGTACAGGAGATGGCCAAGTCGATCGGCGCGACTCTTGCGACCACCAGAGACGTGGTGCATGAGGGCTGGCTGCCGCAACAACTACAGGTTGGCATCAGCGGCCGAACTATAGCGCCGACGGTGTACCTGTCGGTGGGAATCAGGGGCGCGTTCAACCACACGGTCGGCCTACAGCGGGCTGGTGTGATCATATCCATCAACCAGAACCGCCGGGCGGTGATGTTCCGCTCCTCCGACTTTGGCATCGTCGGCACCTGGGAGGAGTTCCTGCCTCCGCTGATCGAGCAACTGCGGCCCATACTGCTAGAGCTTGGCTCAGGCTCAGAATAAACATGGCCTAACTTGACACCTATTCCACGGCGCAGCAAAATGGCTAGAGCGTGATAATTAGGCGGTTTTGCGTCGTTTCAAAGCGCGGCAAAGCCCAGTTTTTACCCAGGATTTGGAGAGTCACACAATGGATTTTGGCTACACAACGGAACAAGAAGACCTCCGCCAACAGGTGCGGAAATTCATTGACGAAAACGTCAGTCAAGGCCTCCTTGATGAGATGGAAGGCGGCGAGGAAGGCGGCCGCGGTCCCGAGTACCGCGACCTGGTCAAGAAAGTCGCTGATAAAGGCTGGATCGGCATCAGCTGGCCCAAAGAGTACGGCGGCCAAAGCGGCAGCCGCATCGACCAATACATAGTGGAAGAAGAGTTCATGCGGCGCGGCATCGGCGTGGGCGGCGCGGGCAGCGGAGCACCGGCCATCCTTGCCGCCGGCACCGAGGAACAGAAAGAGTTTTTCATCCCCGGCATGATTCGCGGCGAGATAATCTTCGCCCTGGGATTCACTGAGCCCCAGGCCGGCGCCGACCTGGCCGGTCTGCAATGCCGGGCCGTACGCGACGGCGATGACTTCGTGATCAACGGCCAGAAGATGTACACCTCGGCCGCTCATTACGCGTCCCACATCTACATGATGTGCCGCACCGACCCGGACGCCCCCCGGCACCGCGGAATCTCCATCTTCTTGGTCCCGATGGACACGCCAGGAATCACGGTGCGTCCTCTCTGGACGATCCAGAGCGACCCACCGGCCCCGATGGGCACCACCTACGGCATGGTCCGCACCAACGAGACATTCTTCGAGAACGTCCGCATCCCTGCTTCCGCCATGTTGGGCGAGGAGAACAGCGGTTGGTACGTGGGCGCAATGGGCCTGAACCTGGACCGCGTCGGCGCCAGCCGCTACCTGATTTCAGTTCGACGCGACGAAGACATCGTCAACTGGGTC
>Ga0209089_10000040_pt1 | contig 116510 bp, 105 predicted proteins | sample ArcticOcean_MG_C_FD_187431 | JGI IMG/M metagenome (GOLD analysis project Ga0209089, IMG submission 187431) | Marine microbial communities from western Arctic Ocean - ArcticOcean_MG_CB2_150 (SPAdes) (version 2) | ecosystem: Environmental > Aquatic > Marine > Oceanic | place: Arctic Ocean...
CTTTTTTGCAGTACGTAGCCAATTTCCCTAGTTTTCGTGCTACAGCAAGCAACTCTCTATCGTTGTAGTGGAATCCTTTCTCGAAATGTTGAATATTCATTACAATTAGGGGAAGGAGGCTAAATTTCATGGATATCATACCATTCTTTGTAAATGGGGGGTAGATTGGAAATTTTGGCTCAAATGTGCTAAAATAGTAAGAATTTTACAAAAACAAACATATGGCTGATATTGATGTCCTTCGTCAGGAATTAACGAGTGTTACTGAGCAGCTAAAGACTGCTCAAGCAGAACAAATCAATGGAAAGCTGCATGAACTCAATACTATTCTTCTAAAAATGAAACCAGAAGAGAAAAAGACATTGAGTACAGAAATAGAATCAGCCGCTGTAGTCATTGAGAGTAATGACGCAATGAAAGATAAAACGCAAGCTAAAGAGATATTAAGCTCAGTTACCGGTGTTCGATTGGAACTTGCAAAGCTTAAGGCGAATATGCCTACAGTTCCTGCGGGAGAAGAGACAACGGGGAAGTCAAAGGAGGAGCCAAATTTGTTTGATAAAGCCAGAAATTATATCGGCGGATTCTTTAGTAGTGCGGGCGGAGTGGCTAGTGGCGCAGCTGTAGCCGGATGGAAACAGGTTGTTTCTGGCTGGAAGTCCGTAACGAATGGATGGGAGTCGGCAAAGAATTTCTTCGCATTCAAGTTTGGGTCATCAATGCGTGATGTTCGATCAATGCCAATAATTGGAGGTATGGTAGAAAATGCACTTTCGTTAATCGGAGTTGATAAAGTGCGTATGAATTTTACTAAAGCATTACGTTCAGTTGGATTTACGAGTATTAATACAGGGGGCGGAGAGCGTTTGGATGAAATTCTAGAAGATGCACGGTTTACTGGATCTAGTGGTAAGAATGCAATGGCAGTATTAGCACAAAAACTTCGTACAGCGTATCCAGAACCAGCTACAACTATTACATACAAAGAGATTAAAAGTGTTTTGGATAAATCCGCACCAGCGACTAAAGTGGTGAAGCCGGGAACCAAGCAAGAGGTTGTTTCAGACAAGCCTATCACTATTGCAGACCTACCGAGTACGCCTGTTGTAGATGTCTTGGCAGCTGGTATTGAAATAGGAGGGAAAACATTGAGCATCGAATCTTCCCCTGCAGTTATTGTTTATGGAGGAAGAAGGTGGAAGATGGAACACAAAGTTCATGGTGAGACATTTGCCACATTCACTATAGATAAAGCTGAATGGACTGGTACGGAGCTAAAGGTCACCGTTACAGGAAAACCAAATATATTAGGTAGTATAACTGGTTATATTGGAAGATTATTTGGAGGAAAAAAACCAGAGGAGAAAACTTCTACTGGAACAACCTCTGGAGAAGAACTTGTCGAATTCCTAGAACACTTACGAGTAGGTACTGGGGCGTACGCTCTTAAAAATGCAGATAAAACAGATTCCGAAGCTATTTTAACTCTCTAATCTTTTTTCCGATGACCAATCCAGATATCACCACAGACACAGGTAACGAGAATCTTGATCCAAACAATCTTGTTAATAGTCAGCGTAAGAGTGTCTGGGATCGCGTAGGTAATGCTATTCATGGTTCTGTCAATAAGGGTGGAGAGATTGTGCACTTTGGTGCAGAGGTCAGTAGAACTGGCACACACCATGGTAAGGAATTTGCTGGGCCAGCTGGTGAAGCACTTGGCAATATCATTGGTGGAACGGGTCGCCTTGTTATGGGAGTCGTCCGTGGAATACGTGGAAAAACCAAACTTGATACAAAAGAACACAAATAATCTATGATATTTAGAAGCATTCAATTTCGGCACAGAGGATTCTCTCTTAAAGAGAAGCGGTTGCTGCATATGGCAGTGTCTAGTGTAGAAATCGCAAAAAAGGCTACGGGCTTTGTAGAAAAACTGGGAGCTACTACCGTGGATGATCTAGGAGCTTTACGGACAGAAGTTGATGCTATTGATGAAGAAGACAGAGAGGCATTCCTTACAGAGTGTCGTGCACGATTAAAAGCATTGGATCCTAAGATCCTTGCCATTGCATCTGCAAACTTAGAAAGGCTTGCAAAAGAGACAACAGGCAAAAGCCTTTCGGCATTGCGGTCGGTTGTAGAGGAAACGCGAAAGGCAAAAGAGGCTGCAGCAAAAAAAGCTGGAGAGGGGAAAAATTTTATAGAGAAGGGGAAAGATAAGGTAGTAGAATATTGGGATAGCCTTAAGCCAGAAACACAATCGAATATTCAGGCAGTTGCTGTGGCAACAGGTGTCGTTGCAGCAACTGTTGCAGCTTGGAAATTTGGTCGTTGGTTATTCTTTGGAACCAAGAAAGTGGTGGAGAAGGCTAAAGAGACCACAAAGAAAGGGTGGGGATTTCTTAAAACTACAGCTGTTGTTGCGGCAGTAGGACTTGCTGGATTCTTAGGGTTTAAGGCCATCGAATCTCATTTAAAAAATTCCATAATTGCAGCAGCCAAAAAGGAATTGGCAGCACTCGAAAAGAAAGCTGCAGCAGCAAAAAAACTTCTGACAGATGTAGCTGCAGGTGTAGGTGATTATACAAAAGCAGAGATTGCGGCTGCTGAGGCAACTATCAAGGAGGTCAAAGCAAAAATAGCCGAGCTTGCAGCCCTTAAAAAAAAGAAAGGAGAGACTCCTAGTGAGCAACCTAAAGAAGATGAACGTGTAGAAGATGAGGAGGAAGATGAGGAGGAAGATGAGGAGGAAGATGAGGAGGAAGATGATGAAGATGACACAAATAGCCAAGAAGAAGATGAAAGAATTCGAAAGGCAGAACTGGTTGCCGGTGCTGCATCTATTCCTCTTATTGCTCGTGGACTTGTAACATTCGAACCTATGCCAGAATGGGTTGTCCCTGAGGACGCTAAGATTCAACATATGACAGATGTTCTTTCTACCTTAACTACAAATAACATCACCGTGGGTGAATTGTTTAGTAAGGTGACAGACGATAGTGTCGACCCCTCGCTTGTTACCTCAAAAGAAGATGTAGAAAGTCACAAACAGGCGTTAATATTACTCACTCGTTTCTGTCGTGCTCAGAGAGGAAATTTGGAATCCGGTGGAATGACTGCAGAAGAAATAGATGCGTTGCCACTAGAGAAGTTTATCAAAGCAGTAGGAGCAAGTTACGGTGTAGCTGGAACCATTGTCGAAAATATTAAAAATAATAATGGAGATATTACTGCTGCTCTTAAGGATACAGATATTGGTGATTTAATGGAGAAGAGTGGGGGTTTGCAGGGAGAGATAGAATCATTTATTCAAGATAACGAAACTAGTTCGAGGTTGGATGATCTTGATACTGTTGATTTGATGCTAGAGCTTCCAAATTTTACAATGTCTGTTGGAGAATTTAAGGGAAATTACGAGGAGGCTGAAGAGCACTCTGCAATAGAGACTGTCATTCTTGAGATATGTGAAGAAATGGAGACGATGAAAACGCATCAATACATGGTTCCATTTTTCCATAGTATATTTCCTTCTGATTCAGTAATCGCAGATGCTCCAAATGATATCGAGCGATGCCGACTTATTCTAAACAGCCGTCTTTCTGTTGCAGAAGCTGTACGATTCCATATGTATGCACGAATGATGAAGCGTAATAATGCTGTTGGTGTTGTATTGATGCAGTCAGAAATCTTTAAGTATGTTACAAAGAATGATGAAGGTTATTTTGGGAAGGGAGTTTGGAAGGATAAAAAGTATCTTCTTATTGATAGAATTGCGAAAGTTTCCACGGGTGGTGCTTGGAGAGAGTTTGATGATCTTGATGTGGAAATAGATGAAGAGAAAGTACGAGAGGCTTTGAGAAAAATGGGAAAGATTGGATCCAGTCTTGGGCTCGGAGCTTTAGGTGGAATAGTTGGTACCATAAAAGAAGGGTTTGTCGCATTTGGTACGTTTGCAGCAAAAAATCCAGTACTAATTGGAGGACCTTCTGCAACGCTGGCTACCGCTGCTTCGTATTTGAAATATCGTAGCTATCGGATTAATACGCGTCCTCGACAGGTCATTCGTAATCTAGAGGGAATGAAAGCAGGACGTATGGCCGATAACGGAGTTGTGAGAAACTTTCGAGGATTAGAGATTAGCAGAGGAACAATTACTACTGCAGAAAGATCTATGCGAAGAATTCAGGAAGGAATAGATGCATTGCAAGATGCTGCTCATCCTGGGTTTAATAAAATCGATGAGGTATTTCATAATTGTACGTCGAGCGCATTTCGCTCCAGTGAATCATCTTGGAGACGGTTGGCAACGACCTTGTCTGATGAAGGTGTTACTGGAATGCAGTGGGTCGATGATGTAGCGCATTTCCGTGATACTCCAAAAATGCGTGCATGTATTTCTATTGCTGCTCAACCATATTGGGGACGTATAAAAGAATATGGAAAAGTGCTTACTTCTCCTATTAGTAGACCAGTGCGTAATTTAAATATGGCTCGTCATGTGCGCGAGGTCGGTGCATGGAAAACTGCAGGGTGGGTTGCTGGTATGGGGATGCAGGCATATGTCTTGTATGGAGATGTTGTGCAATATCAAGAGATGGATGCTCAAGAGGCTGGGGTTCGTAAAATGGCTAAAGACAGCCTAGCGGAAGTATCAAGTCGTCTTGATAGTGATCCAAATTTTACGAAGAAATCGGAGGGTGTATATATCCATACCGAGTCGGGATTTGAAATATCAATAAAGGAAAGTAGGAAAGACTTAGGTGCAATTTCTGATGTATTTGATGATAGAAAAACTGCACAAGGAGCACGCGTTGCAGGTGATGCAACTGCGTTATATGCCATGGCAGTCATGGGGCCGAGGATTGCAATGGGGCCAGCTGGTCTGGTGGTTGTTGGTGTAGAACTGGCAATCCGAACAGGAGTAGATGCATGGGAGGAGTCTAATATGCGTGCGTTTATTACTAGCGCTCCACCATGGCTTCTTGCCTATCTTGGAACTCAGGCAACAACTGGAAAGGCAGAATATGAGTGGCTGCGTGGTACTTCTAGCTGGATGATTTCTGATTTCTGGCCTGATGGAGTGGATAATGAAAAAGACAAGAAAGAAATCCAAAACCGCATGCTCTTTACAATGTTCTACCAAGATCTTGCGATATATGCACCAGAAGTTATGCAGGAGGTTACAGCAGGAATGGATTCACCAGAAAAACTCAAAGAATTTTATGAATCGGATTTTCAAAAAATGGTGCTACCAACATTCCATGCACTTCTTTTACGTCAGGGAGATGGAAATGAATCATGGGAGTCTGTACGCGATGGTGGTGGAATAGATAGTGGCGTGATGATCGTGCCACCAAACTTTACACGTGTACAAATCTCAGCGGCACTTCGTGAATCTGCAGTTCTCTATACACAGCATTTGCGTGAGACAAGATATTTGTACTATGCAAGAATCTTAGAAGAGCAACAGAATACGGACGGTGTATATGTTGAACCAGGTCTCGAAGATACTGTGGAGCTTATGGGTGATGTAAGAGTTTTTGGAAAAGAACTCTCACGTGTTTCTTTGGGTGAATACAGTAAGAACAAATCTCGAACTCGAGCAGAGTTGGTTATGGAAGCATTGGCAACGCATTTAAATACTACAAAAGGAAGTACACGTAGAGAAAAGATCGTGGCAGATGCTGGCTTGTATACAGTTCCACAATCTACAGCTGCAGGACTTCCTGGTGATATTGACCTCAGTAGCATGACATCAATTGCCGGTTTCCTTGATGACCCTGCACTTTCTCAGCAGTTGCAACAGGTGCTGCCTACGACATTGGAGGAAGAAGTGGCAGTAAATGAGACACGATGGAACGACTGGCAAACACATTTTGATAATCTACTCGTTATGCCTGGTTCTCCGAGTCAAACTGCAGATTCACTCCGTTACGGAGCAGCGTTCTGGGTGGGAGATAAGGTTTCAGGGCTTCTTGGTGAGCCAAAAGTAAGCCCAACGCCTGGTATTTTCGGGGCGTTAACTGGTACACGTAGTGGTGATGGCTTAAGCTTTGAAGGCGCACAAAAATATATTACAACGGGAATGGAACGGTACTTTGAGAGGCCAAATTCTAAAAGAACATTTCGTGCTAACAGTAAAATGGGAGATGAGCTCTATGGTTCTGGAAGAGGTCCTGCTGTGTTTACTAGTGGAGTTAGTACGTACGGAAAAACTCTCAGCCTGTGTAGAGAGCTTAAATATCCAACGGGATTATCGAGTTCAAAGGAATTGAAATTCTCAGATTTGAAAACTGTGTTCTTCGAGGGGGTAAAAGCAAGAGGGGAAGATGAATATATTGTAATGGCAACATATATATTTGGAGATCCAAAAACAGGAAAGGTGAGTATTGCAAAGCAAGCTATTGGGAGGGCAAATGGTTTCGCAAGTAATGGGGCAATGGGGCGAGCCTCTGCACCGGGAACCGTAGAGTGGTCTACTACATCTGCCTTTCTTAAAAAACCTGGGGCAGAAGCAATGCTAGGGCAATCCGCAGAGAGTCAAGTAGCAAGAGAAGCTGCAGAAGTAGAAAGAGAAGCTGCAGCGAAGAAAGCACGAGAAGAGTACGAGCGTAAAGCACCAGAACGAGAAGTTGCAGCAAAGGAGCGTAAGCGACAAGAGCTAGAGATGGCATCAAAAGAATTTGCAGCTGCCGTTGAAAAAGTAGAAGAAACTTCAGATTCGTATTTTGCAATTGGCGGTACGTCACTGTATTTGATGTTTGATAGTTCTCGTAAGAACTATGTCATCTTGAGGCCAAGATCATATTCGAGGGGGCCTTCAATAAGTGCTTCTCCTACATATTCATACGGAGATAATCGTATACGACCAAAGCAGGGAGATGATGATAGTACTATTTCAGAGCATAGCTCTATTGAAGGAGCACTTTACTACTTTCAAAATGGTAATTACAAAGGCAGGTCGTCATCTGGGTATGCTGAGCATAGTATATGGGGACTAGGATATTTGGATAAAGAAGAAGGTCAACACTATGACTTCCTTATGCCGCGTATTAATAAGCCGGTGTCTAGAAATTCAGAAGATGTTCATCGTATTATTGATATGGCAGATCAAATAATAAATAATCCACGCTTCTTTGGAAGTAGACGTTGGTATGGCACAGAACTCAAAAAATCACTGGGTTGGAAGTATGAAAAACTCAAGACTGATGATCAGAGATCCATGTTCCTTAATAAGCTAATACAGCTACTTCGCCAAAATGATCACACTGTAACCTTCAAGACATTAGAAAAAATCAAGACGTGGTTTGCATCTCATCCAAGAACGTTTAGACGTGAGAAATGGTAGAATGCATTCGTGCCCTTCTCCTTCTCTCAGCTTAATACATATCGTACTTGCCCCAAGCAGTACGAGTTTGCGAGTATCAAAAAAATTCCACGGCAGATTAGTGCAGGGGAAAGCTTCGGATCTTCTGTTCATAACACTCTAAGTAAATGGGGAAAGCTAGAAGTAGATAATGAAAGGAAGAAAGAGGATGCAGATCAACTTACGTTATTTATGGAGGAGCCAGAGGAGAAGCAACCTCTTACTCTAGAGTTACTTATTGATCTGTGGCATCAGTCTTTTATTGTTCAAGGATACGAAAGTAAAATCGATGGAGATCGTGCACGAGCAAAAGGAGAAGTGCTGATGCAACTATTTTTTGAATGGTGGAGCACGAAGAAGCGAGAGGTTCTTGCAATAGAAAAAGGATTCTCAATAGAAGTTGATATCAATACTATTAAAGGAAGGTTCGATCGAGTGGAGCAATCAGACAATGGTGTTTTAGTGATCGATTACAAGACTGGAAGCTTGCGTACACAGGAAGAAGTCGACAACGATCTACAACTTTCAATCTATGCATTGGCATGTACAGAGGTATTTGAAAAACCTTGTACAGAGCTTCTTCTAATGTTCCTTCATGAAGATGGTATTACAGAAGTTAAAACTACTCGGTCGAATGAGCAGCTGCAGAAGGCCAAAGAAGAGATTGGCAAATTGTCAGAGGGAATAGATGATGAGCTGTTTGAACCTTTGCCAAGTGAATCTGCATGTAATCGGTGTCCTTATCGTGGTATTTGTGAAAGTTCGGTTGTATGATGCGGCCATGAATTTTCTTCAAGAGTTCTTAGGTCAGTATCCATTTGCTGTTTGTGTAATTATTATGATTGCTGCTGAGATCACAAAGCATCTTTTTGAAGGACTCACCAAGAACATCTGGTTTCAGCATGGAGGAATGCCAAGCAGCCATAGTGCGTTTGTTACTTCTTTAATGATGGTAGTCGGTACCTACGATGGTATCGCTTCTACTACGTTTGCTATCGCTACAGTGTTTGCTGGTATTGTTTGGTATGACGCTGCGTTTGTACGTAAGCAAGTAGGTCAACAGGCGAAGGCTCTTAATATTTTGCAGCAACTTGAAGATTTCTCGGAACGTGTAGGACATTCGACAGCAGAAGTAGCAGGAGGAATCTTATTCGGATTGTTTCTCACGCACTTCTTACTAGCGTGGATCGCCTAAAGCGGTACACTGACTGCGCTATGTATCTCTCACAACTATTTACCAAGACTTCCAAGGACACGCACGCAGATGCGAGTTCTATTAACGCAGACCTACTTACACGGGCTGGGTTTATTCATAAGACGATGGCAGGAGTGTATAGCTATCTTCCTCTTGGGCTTGTAGTACTCCGAAAGATAGAAGGCATTGTTCGCGACGAGATGAACGCTATTGGAGGACAGGAAATACTTATGTCTGGTCTTTCTCCTAAAGAGAGCTGGGTAAAATCTGGAAGATGGGAAGGATTCGATGCTCTCTTTAAGGTTCCTGCAGCAGGGGATACAGAGTACGGGCTTAACCCAACGCATGAAGAAATTATTACTCCACTCGTTAGGAACTTTGTGCAGTCCTATAAAGACTTGCCGTTTGGGGCCTATCAGATTCAGACAAAGTTTCGTAACGAACCTCGGGCTAAGTCTGGAGTGCTTCGCGGTCGTGAGTTCTTGATGAAAGATCTTTATAGTTTTCATGCAGACCAAGAAGACCTCGATGACTATTACGAAGTAGTGCACGGAGCATACGATAAGATCTTCGAACGCCTAGGACTAAGCGATAAAACATACTACACGTATGCATCTGGGGGTTCGTTCTCTAAGTTCTCTCACGAGTTTCAGGTAGTACTTCCTCAGGGAGAGGATGAAATCTATGTGAGTATCGAGGCAGAGAAAAAAGGGAAGCGTATCGCTATTAATAAAGAGATCTACGAAGCGGGTGCCACTGAGTGCCCAGAGACAGGTGCTAAAGATTTTAGAGAAGAGCGTGCATCAGAAGCAGCCAACATCTTTAAGTTGGGTACCAAGTTCTCCGAAGCCTTTGATTTGCAATACACTGATGCAGAAGGAAAACAGTATCCTATCCCTATGGGATGTTATGGAATCGGAGTATCACGATTGATGGGAATTGCAGTAGAGGCATTCGCGGATGACAATGGTATGCGTTGGCCAGAAAACTTAGCTCCAGCTGCAGTACATATTGTTCCTATTGCAAAGTCCGAAGAGGATGATGCATATGTGCAGGCAGTTGCCTTATATAAGAAGCTAATTGCCGCAGGTACATCAGCAATTATTGATGATCGCCTTGGCTCATCAGTAGGTGCAAAACTCGCAGATGCAGATCTTATAGGATGTCCTACGCGAGTAGTAATCTCTCCAAAAACTCTTGATGCAGAAGGCGCAGAGGTAAAAGACCGTATGACAGGAGAAGTATCGATGCAGGCGATTAGTTCAATCTAGCAATCTTTTGAGATTGTTGTTGTGAAGTAGTACATTGCTAATTACACTCATTTGCCTATGTCTGTAAAAACTGGAATGACAGGCGAGCAAGGTTCTTTCTATGATTTTCGCGCTAAAGCAGAAAATGGAATGAAGCCTATTTCAAAGCGGTTACCACATCCTAATGTTATTACCGGTCGATGGCGAACATCAGCTGCTGCAGTTGGACTTGTTTCATACGCTATATCACCAATTACAGGTTCTGTAGCATATGGAGTTAATGGAATTTTGGATTGGTTTGATGGTATGTCTGCACGTGAAAATAATCAGCGAACGCGTGAAGGTGAGCGATTGGATCCTATGGTTGATAAGCTTATCAATTCAGCATATTTGTTATATCTCGCATGCATGAACCTAGAGAATGTCGCCTTTGATATTGCTGCTGGTCTTAACATTGCTGTTGATGTTAATTCTCAAAAATCGAGAGGGCCGTTATTAGAACAACTAAAAGAGGGGGTAGAAGCAACAGTACATCCACATGATTGTGAAGTTATTCCTGCTGAAGAAAACGTGAATGCTGTTAAGGCTAACTTTATGGGAAAGTTGAAGTTCTTTATTCAAAATGCAGCGATACTTGGAATGATGTTAGGAGGGGACAATGAGATAGTTTCTGATATTTCATCTCTTTCTTTATATGGCTCTGCCGCTCTTGGGATGATAGGGACATTGCAGCGCAATAAGCTCAAAAAGACATTGTCTGAATCTGAATAATGACTTTGAGGAATGAGTGCGATATAATTGAATCATGAAAAAACTCTCTCTACTCCTCGGAACGCTTGGTGGCGCTACAGCTGGATACTTATTTAGTAACAAGAAGCTCCGTGATCAGCTCTCTGGAGCGAAAGACGCCGAAGAAGCGGCTCGTATTCTTGGAGTTGCTTTGCAAAAAGACGGAAAGAAGCTCGGGAAACAGATACAGGAGTTTATCGATAGTGAAGATGTTCAAAAGAACTTTTCAAAGGCAAAGAAGTACGCCAAAGACTCTATGGATGAGGCACAGTCACAATTAGAGGATGCAATTGGCTCTGGATCTACAAAAGCTAAAAAGGCAGTGAAGAAAGGAAAAACTACTGCTAAACGCACTGTTAAAAAAACTACAACGAAAGCTAAGAAAACAGCAAATAAGGCTGTCCGTCGCATGAAGACGAAGGTGAGGAAGTTAAACTAGTACATAGAGGAAAACAAGGATCCTTGATTTCTTCGATTTCTTCGATTTCCTTGGTGTTTATGGTCCCCCCTCCAATGGATCTTGTCTTTCTAAGCTTTTATGTTGTTGCTCCCTTGCATATCTACTCGTATCATCGTAGATTACGTCTCCTACTTATTTTTTTCAGCTAGTTATTATGATCACGCGTTCACTTCTATCTGTTACTGCGGCACTTGCGATCTTTGCCGGCAGTATCTCTCCTGCACTTGCGTACCGTCGTGGTACACCACCAGTTCCAACTACTGTTCTTCGCCAGCGCTCAGAGCTTCGCGAATTGTATGCTGATGCCTACTCTTCCATTCTAGAACTTTCTAACATGTACCGTAGCGCAGCTGTTAGCGACACTACTGGTCGTAGCATGCTTGCACGTTCACAAGTTCGTGCTGCACAGCGCAACTACCGTCGTCACGTACTTGGTTACCTTCGTGGAGTAGACTACCGTATTCTCAACGTTTCTGGTGATGTACGTCGTAGTGGTGGTGGTATTGCTACCAATAATTCAAATCTTCCATTCAGTCTTGTACAGACAGGTGGAAACAGCGCTAATCATGGTGCTTGGGGATGGGATCGCCCAACACGTCGTGATATTCGCAGCAATGCTTATTACGGTTGCCTCAGCAGAAATAATAAAGATATAACACAGTGCTAATCACTTATATCTAGAAATTAAAAGCCATTCTGCTACAGGGTGGCTTTTTTTTGCCCCTTTCGTCCTATACACTAAGCCAGAATTTTCCCTATAAATCTATGTTTCCTGTTTTCACAGATCCCTTTAGCAATTCTCTTGTGACAATTCTGTCATCTGGAGCTCTTGCCCTTTTAACAGCAGCAGTATTCCGCATCCTTATTAGTATGCGTAGTCCTGGTACAGACAAAATGCAGCATATTGCAGATCAGATTCGATCTGGTGCGATGGCATTCTTGCGTCGAGAGTATCGAGTAATTGGTATCTTCGTCATCGTTGTTGGTGCATTACTGTATTGTCTACTCGATACAGGATTTAATAATGTCCAAGCAGGAAATTGGGGTGTACCTACTACAGCAGGAAGCTTTGTTCTCGGTGCTCTTTGTAGTGTACTTGCTGGATACATTGGTATGCGTACAGCTACTGCAGCTAATGTTCGAACAACACAAGCTGCTCGCACGAGCCTAGGGCCAGCACTTCGTGTTGCTTTCCTTTCTGGAGCCACAATGGGACTCTCTGTAGTTGGTCTTGGAATATTAGGACTCGTTGGAGCAATGCTTTACCTCATGCAGATAATGGGGCTTTCACTTGCAGACACTCTTCAGGCACTTACAGGATTCTCCTTTGGCGCGTCTTCTGTTGCATTGTTTGCTCGTGTTGGTGGAGGTATCTTCACAAAGGCTGCAGACGTAGGAGCGGATTTAGTTGGTAAAGTAGAAGCTGGAATCCCAGAGGATGACCCTCGTAACCCTGCAGTTATTGCAGATAACGTAGGAGATAACGTAGGAGATGTTGCGGGAATGGGTGCTGACCTTTTCGAAAGTTATGTTGGTTCAATACTTGCTGCCATGCTTATTGGTATGACTGTTTCATGGGGTAACACAGAAGTTGCTGTGCTGTTTCCTCTTTATATTTCTGCACTTGGAATCGTCGCTGCGATCATCGGTACATTCGTTGTTCGCACCAGGAAGGGGAGTTCCAATGTGCACGGAGCATTAAAGAACGGTCTGTTTCTTGCATCTGCAATCGTAGTTGTAGGAACGTTCTTCCTTGCAAATAACATGTTACCAAGCGATGTGTGGTTTGGAGTGTTTATGGCGATGGTTAGCGGTCTTGCTGTTGGTCTCGTTATTGGTCTTCTTACGGAGTACTACACATCAGAGCACTACAGTCCTGTAAAGAAGTTAGCAGAAAGCGCGAAGACTGGTGCTGCTACAACCATCATTTCAGGACTCGCTCTTGGATACGGTTCTACATTCCTACCAGTACTTTGTATTGCAGGTGCTATCGGACTTTCGTATTCCTACGCAGGTCTTTACGGTATTGCTATCGCTGCTGTTGGAATGCTTTCTACTCTCGGAATTTCTCTCGCTGTTGATGCCTACGGTCCTGTAGCAGATAACGCAGGAGGTCTTGCCGAGATGGCGTCTCTACCAAAAGCCGTTCGTAACCGTACAGATGCACTCGACTCTGCAGGAAACACGACAGCTGCTATCGGTAAAGGTTTTGCTATTGGTTCTGCAGCTCTTACAGCTCTTGCTTTGCTCTCTGCATTTTCTGAGCAAGCAAACTTGCAGACGATTAACCTCATGAATCCAAATACACTTATTGGTCTCTTGATTGGAGGAACACTTCCTTATGTGTTTTCTGCAATGACTATGAACGCTGTTGGTCGTGCTGCATTCTCTATGATTGAGGAGGTGCGTCGTCAGTTCAAAGAAATCAAAGGATTAATGGAAGGTAAGGCAGAAGGAGACAGTGCACGTTGTGTTGATATCGCAACAACTGCTGCAATTAAAGAGATGACACTACCAGGAATTATTGCGGTTTCTTCACCGGTTATAGTTGGTCTTCTCCTTGGTTCAGAAGCGCTTGGAGGAATGCTTGCAGGAGCTCTTGTTTCTGGAGTGCTTCTTGCAATCTCTATGGCGAACTCTGGAGGTGCTTGGGATAACGCAAAGAAATATATCGAAGCTGGTAACCTTGGTGGAAAGGGAAGCGATACACACAAGGCAGCCGTTGTTGGAGACACTGTTGGTGACCCATTTAAGGACACCTCTGGTCCTTCTATCAACATCCTCGTAAAGTTAATGACAATCGTCTCTGTACTGACTGTAAGCTTGTACTCAGCGACAGGATTGATTGGATAAGATGAAATATTTTGATACTAAAAGCGTCTGAAAGGGCGCTTTTCTTACTGTCGATATCCGTTTGTCTGTAAGTCATTTCCATTATTGATTACAGGCTCACGATTTGTAACTTGATCTTTTGTGTATTCACTCATTTCAATGTCGTGTGCAGCATGATATTGCTCTACTGCATCTATCTCATCTTTGCATTCAGTAATAATACCCCAGTCGTCAGGACTGATGGCATTCCACTTTTCCATTACTTCTATTGATGCATGAATTTTGTCGGAGACCTCTTTTCCAACAGCTAAAATTGGCATGTTTGGCATTTTTCCACATTGAATAAGGAGAGCCGCTTCCCATGTTTCATCATCAGTTCCAAAGCCACCAGGGAATGCAAATACTGCAGGGTGATTGGGATTATCGATGTGCTCATTTCCATTATGAGAAACACTGCGCCCCATAGCCGCAGAGACAAGTCCTCCCTTTCGTGGGGCAAAGTTTTTAATAGTAAGACAGAGTTGCAAGTGCTCATTCCATGACGCTTCAAAAGGGAGGTCAATACGAACTCCTATGCTATGCATTTGTATTCTTGCTCTAAATATTGCAGCATGCACTTGGCTTTCATCTTCTGTATTTTCCGATGCAAGTGCCAATCGATCATTAAGGGTATTCATAATATTCCATCTTCCTTGCATTGCTCCATAATTTGCAGCCTCCATTATCCCTGGGCCTGCCCCTGTTATCACTTGTTCGGAGGTGCCATCTTCTCTGAGAGATCCTGTAACAATAGTTTCGTTAATCCAACGAGCGGAGTCGTATACATCAGAACCAGTAGCAGTACGTGCACTACCAAAGGAGACTATTCTTCCTCCGTTTTCATCGGGAAGATGATGCATAGCAGCAGTGGTATCTTGCAGTAAGCGAATGAGGTCTGGGGAAGAATATGTATCCGCTACTGTTGACCATAATGTTTCTTGTTGATTAATAATATTTTTAATAGCGGCAATATTTTCCAGTGCACTTCTGCATTCCTCAGATTCTTGTCCTATCGCTTTTTCTATTCGTTCAAAATCAGAGGTATCTGGATAGTAGCCATCAAATCCAAGGCTACGCATTTGTGTAAGTTCTCCTCGAGCTATTGGCGAAAGAGCTTTCCATACTTCTCGATGACTGTAGATATCATGAAGCTGTATGAGAGATTGGTGCGCCACGATGTTATTTCTCTTTCCAGCATCTGCAAGCCTGTCGATAGTTCTGGTTGAAGCAGGTGGGGGAGAAGGCCGTAAAAACTGGTTTTTCTTACTATCCATCAAACCTATTTATAGATTAATTGACAAATAAGTCAATAATTCTCTCGTGAATTGAACTTTACTTGCAATGCTTTGGAAAACAAGTATTATCTGTGGCGGGCATCTCCCCTGAATCAATTGGAAGAAGCTCTTTATTTAGTATGAATCCTTCACAAAACGCTAAATCTCCAGCCGTCGCCAAGGCTATGGCCGGCAAGCAGAATCGAAAGAACCCGGAAGGGAAGACGAAGGAAGGCCCCCGCTTCATTTTTGTTACAGGAGGAGTTTGTAGTAGTCTTGGAAAAGGAATAGCAGCTGCTTCTATTGGAGCTATCCTCAAGGCAGCGGGTCTTAAGGTGTTTGTACAGAAGCTGGATCCATACCTTAATGTAGACCCAGGGACGATGAGTCCGTTTCAACATGGAGAGGTATTTGTTACCGACGATGGGGCAGAGACCGACTTGGACCTCGGGCACTACGAGCGATTTATCGATGAGCCGATGAGCAAGCTGTCTACAGTAACAACTGGACGTATCTACACTGAGGTTCTTGCACGAGAGCGTCGTGGAGATTACCTCGGTGGAACAGTGCAAGTTGTTCCACATGTAACCGACGCTATTAAAGCTGCAGTGATCAGTTCTGCAGAAAAAAGCGGATGTGATATTTTGATGGTGGAGATTGGTGGAACGGTAGGGGATATCGAAGGAGAACCATTTCTCGAAGCGATTCGTCAGATGAAAACAGAAATGTCACGGGAACAGATTTATCATGTGCATCTCACACTGCTTCCGTACCTTAAAGGATCAAAAGAGCTAAAGACGAAGCCAACGCAGTTATCAGTACGAGAACTTCGCCGCATTGGTTTGCAGCCAGATATGATCTTGGCGCGTGCAGACTATCGTATTACGAAAGACTTGCTGGATAAGATCTCCAAGTTCTGTTCGGTCAAACGTGAGGCAGTGATCCCAGCGCAAACATTACATAGTATTTATGATGTTCCTGTTGCACTGCAAAAATACAAGATTGCACAGGTGATTGGGGAGACACTTGGACTATCAGATCTTAAGCCTGATATGACAGAGTGGATAGAGGGTGCGAAGAGACATCTCAAAGCATCGAAAGAAGTAAAGATAGCGATGGTTGGAAAATATACGAATCTTGAAGATGCATATCTAAGTGTAGTAGAAGCCATAAAGTCTGCTGCTGTATATAACAAACGCAAGGCAGAGATCTTGTGGATTGATTCTGAAAAACTGGAAGCAAAAGATAAAGAAGCGTGGGATCAACTCAAAAGTTGTAAAGGAATGGTGATTCCTGGTGGGTTTGGACTTCGTGGAATAGAAGGAAAGATTGCTGCGGCAAATTATGCTCGCACGAATAAAGTTCCGTATTTGGGATTGTGTCTGGGTTCACAGATTCTTGCGATCGAGTTTGCACGGAGCAAGCTGAAGGATAAACAGATTACGAGTGAGGAATTTGATGAAGATGAAAAGCTACCACGTAGTAAATATCTTGTGCACTTTATGCCTGGTCAGAATAAAGGGAGGTCTAAAGGAGGAACACTGCGACTTGGGGCTTATAAATGTAAGTTAAAAAAAGGTACGAAGGCATATGAAGCCTACCATTCGATGGGACTCATGGCAGGTGGCACAGATGAAATATCAGAAAGACATCGCCATCGTTACGAGTTTAATAACAAATTCCGTAAGAAGTTAGAAGAGAAAGGTCTGATTTTTTCTGGAGAATGGCCAGAGACCAATTTGATGGAAATTGTTGAGATCAAAGATCATCCATTTATGCTGGGTTCACAGTTCCATCCGGAGCTTAAGAGTAGGCCACACAAGCCACAGCCACTCTTTAATGCGTTTATGGAAGCGATCGTAAAGAAGAAGTAGCGCTAATAGTACTGCGTCCCAAATAATTGTCGGCCCTTATATTTTGCAAACATCTGTAACATCTTCAATCCGCCTTTAGCGAGTACCTGTTTTCCAGTTGCTAGAGATTCACGAAAACTAGGCTTACTTACTCGCATCTTATGTCGTTTATGTTCCTGCCGAAGCTTTGTTAGCATTTCTTCTGGCGTGAGGATTTCATTATGCTTCACTTGGTTAAACGATGTTGTGTATTGGTCATACCCTTCAATGTGACTGTCTCCTCCTGCAATGAGTTTTAATCCATATTGTCGTGCATATTGTTTTGCCGTCTTATTTATTCTCCTTGTCATTCTTCCATTACTCTCTACAAGTGGGTCGTGTCGGGCGAGTTCTTCTTGTGTCTTAAGCGAAAGCATCGTTGTACCTTCTGCTGTTGCTGGATGTGGGAGAATAACTTCAAGGTCCATTTCTCTTGCTAGGCCAACAAGCTCCACGGGAGAGATATTAATTTCTCCAAAGATAGGATTTTGTGGATCTACTAGTGATTGGAGATGGTCATCGAAGAGACCTATTATTTTATTTCGTGGTCCACACACCAAAATATCTACACCATTTTTTGTTTTTACTTCGATTCCTCCTCCAATTCTATCTGAAGAGAATCTTCTGTGTGCATCAACAGTATTATGATCTGTAACGATTTGCTTGGTGTCGGTTAATCTTGCTATCGTATCGATTTGTTCAATTGTGAGTTCACCGTCACTTGCAGTGGAGTGGGCATGAGGATTGAATCTCTGCTTTATCATACTTTTTCATTATACTCTTTGGTATCCTGTTTTGCATATGGCCCTTCTCGAACTCAAAGACCTCTCCCTAACAATCGATGAGCATCAGATTCTTCAGAGTATTAGTTTCGATGTAGAAGAAGGGCAGATCATTGGACTTATTGGCCCAAATGGCTCTGGAAAGACGACACTCTTTAATGTGATCTCTGGTTTCTTAAAGTCTTCTGGAGGATCAATCAATTTACGGAATGAAGAGATCAGTGGACTGAGCCCTTCCCAGCGAGCCAAGAAGGGGATCGGTCGTGTGTTTCAGAACTTTGGAATATTTCGCGAAATGACATTAGAAGAAAATATTCTTGTAGCACTGGAGGCGCTACCCAAGGAGCAAAGAAAAGAGCTAGGACCTCTTAAAGAAGTAGTAGCTGGAACGCTGGATATGGTGGGACTATCTGATAGTGGCAAAAAGAAAGCAGGTTCACTTTCTGGTGGGCAGATGCGACTACTCGAAATTGCTCGTACACTTAAGGCAGGTAAAGACTTGTTTCTTCTTGATGAACCAACTGCAGGGGTAAGCCCAAAGATGACGGGTCAGGTGGCTGACATCATCAAAGAATTAAAAGATAACGGGAAGACAGTGCTTATCATCGAACACGACTTGCCATTTATTGCTTCTATCTGTGATGAGGTTGTTGTACTCGATGTTGGGAAAGTAGTGTTACAGGGGACACCTGCACAAGTAAAAGAATCCAAACAGCTTAAGGAGATCTATTTCGGGGCAGATCCAACGACATAATTCACTTATTTATAATGATCTTGGATATAATCGTTGATCAATTCTCTTGTACTTTTCAGCTTATCCGAGCAAAATGGCTTCCTATTCCCATTAAATCTATGAAAAGACTTCTCGTTCCACTCTTTGCTCTCGGAATTCTTCTGAGCGCTTGTTCACCTGTTGCCGATGATGGAACAGGATCTATCAAAATTGGATATATTGGGCCTCTCACAGGAGAAGCTGCTTCTTATGGTAAAGACACACTTAACGGAGCAATGCTCGCTGTTAACGAAATTAACGAAGCTGGTGGTATTAATGGCCGCATGATCGAAATTATTGCTGAAGATGGACGCTGTACAGGTACAGATGCAGCTGGTGCTGCACAGAAACTTGTTAATGTTGATAAGGTTATCGCTATTATCGGAGGACAGTGTAGTGGTGAGACACTTGCTGCAGCTCCAATTGCAGAGGCTGCACAGGTGGTAATGATTTCTCCTATTAGCTCTAGTCCAGATGTTACTGTTGCTGGAGACTTTATCTTCCGTGATTACCCAAGTGATGGATTAAAGACAAAGGCTATGGCTGGCTACTTTAAGAAAGAAGGAATTAACAAGATTGCAGCCATTACAGAGAACACAGACTTTGCAATTGCATTCCGCGATGCGCTTAAAGAGAACATTGGTGATGCACTTGTCTTTGACGAAGTCGTAGAACCAGGGACAAAAGACTACCGTAGCCTTATGGCTCGCCTCAAAGACGAAGAGTTCGATGCATTCTTCCCGAACGGACAGACTCCAGCATCTATGGCTGCAATGATGGTACAACTTCGTGAGCAAGGGCTTACACAGCTCGCTATCTCTCACGATGTTGCACAAGATGCATCCATGTTTGAGATTGCTCCAGAGGCAGTAGAAGGATTATTGGCTATCGGAGTTCCTGCAGTTGATAGAGATTCTGACTTCGGACAAAAGTTCCTTGCTGAGCACGGAGAAGCACAAGGTGCTTTGTTCTTTGCAGCGCAGGCTTACGATGCAGCAAGACTCTTCGCTGATGCTATCGCAGAGGTAGGCACAGAAGGAGCTGCAATTCGTGATTATCTCTACGCTGTAGATTCATTTGATGGTGTTGTTGGTCCATTTGGATTTGATGACAATGGTGATGTAACTGGCATTTCCTACGTACTATGGAAAGCTAGCAACGGAGCATTTACACAAGGTGAGGCAGTTCCTGTAAACTAGGAATTAGATGATTCAACTTATACTCAACGGACTTATCGCAGGTTCTCTCGCGGCACTCATGGCTGGAGGACTTGCTTTGGTATATGGAGTTCTAGGGGTGTTTAATATGGCACTTGGCCAGATGGCTTTAATAGGTGGATATTGCACATGGTGGCTGCATCAAGTTCTTCATTTGCCACTTGCACTGAGTATTGTTGGAGGCTTAACTATTGCAGCATTTATTTCATGGATTGCCTTTGAGATCTTTATAAATCCTTTTTATAAGCGCCACAGGTTTCTTCCGCTGGTAACAACGATTGCACTCAGCATGATATTAGATGGATTGATTTTGTTGTTCTTTGAAGAGAAACCTCGTGCAATCATGCCAGGGCTAAAGCACACATTTGAAGTATTTGGTGGTCGTATCAGTGTGGAGCAAGTAGCTCTGATTTCATTTACAGTCTTACTGATGATGGCATTGGCGTATGTTCTGCATTCCACAGCATTTGGACGAAAAATTCGTGCTGTTGTACAGCATGATCATGCTGCAATGAGCTTAGGCATTCGTGCACCACTTTTGCATCGTTCAATATTTATTATGAGCGGAGTACTGGCAGGTCTTGGAGGAATTTACCTAGGAATAGACCAAAACCTTACTCCAGTCTTTGCATTTCCCATCACTATTAAAGCATATGCAGCTATTATTGCCGGAGGAAAAGGAAATATTTGGGGAGCGATTGTTTGTGCATATATAATTGCTCTATTAGAACAGTTCGTTGTTGGAGTGCATTGGTTCGGAGCATTTTATATCTCTGCTGGATACCAGCAAACTGTCGCATTACTTTTTATTATTCTCTTCTTACTTTTTAGGCCTCAAGGCCTCTTTAGTTCGAAGGCACGCAGCGCATAATTATGGATTTCTATTGGCACATTATCGCGATAGCATGCATGACCATTCCTCATGCGCTTGCCTATAACCTTGTCTTTGGAAAAGGGAAAATCTTACACTTCGGACCGATAGGGGTTTCTCTTGTAGCAAGTTATGCAGTAGTACTTACTGCGATGCACTCGGGTAGTTTTATTGCTGCTACGTTGGTTGGAATTCTTACAGTTGTACTACTATCTTTATTTTTAGCATGGCTTTCTTTGCGACTCGATCAAGATGCATTTGGAGTGATGACTATTGCAGTACATCTTTCTCTTCTTGCAGTTATCTTAAACTGGAATGGTCTGACGCGTGGCGCTCTAGGTATTCCTGGTGTTCCACGATTTAGCTTTCTTAGTTCTGTGCAAAGCTTTGCAATAGCAGCTGCAGTTATTTCTGCACTCTTTGTAATCGCATTACGATTGATCGACAAGAGTGCGTTTGGTCGTCAGTTGCAGGCTCTTGCAGAGCATGAGTGGCATGCAAAATCTTTAGGTATCAATAGAACAAGGGCACATGTGATTGCCTTTCTCGTAGCTGGTGCTGGTGCGCTCGCCACTGCATTGCTTTTCCCTCAGTATTTAACATTCTTGCATCCGAATGACTATCAGTATCCGTTCTTAGTATTCTTTATTACTATTGTAGTAGCGGGAAACCCAGGGTCTGTGTATGGAGTATTACTGTCTACAATTTTACTAACAGTACTTAAAGAGGCATTGCGGTTTTTACCTTTGCCTTCTGCGATGATGGGGCCGATTCGCCTTATTCTCTTTGGTGTAATCATGCTCGCTGTAGTCTATTGGCGCAGAGATACATTATTCCCAAAGCAGAGGAGTATTTAAGAATATTGACAAATATACAAAAACAATCTAATTTAGTAATTGATGAAAGCAGAAAATCCAGGAGTACCGCAGGGGCAGGGTTCAGAGACAGAGTCATCAGATCAGATGACTCCAGTTCTAAATTTTCTAGCAATCAGAAGTATGCGTGTATTTAAAGAAGAGGGACCCGAAGCTGGGTGGAGAAATGTTAGTGAAGTTATGCGATCTATTATTATAGCAACACATGAAAAAATGTTAGACAAGCAAGCTGAATGATCTAGTCGCACACACCATCGGTTTACGGTACGATAACCATCGATGAACCTCTCCCAAACAGTACTCGGCATCACCTTCGAAAATCCGACGGTGTTGGCTTCTGGTATTTTGGGAATTACGTCGTCCACATGGAAGGATGTTGCAAAAAAAGGAGCAGGAGGTATTACGACTAAATCTCTTTGGGCTAAAGAGCACAAGGGACATCCAAACCCAACAATTATCGAAACAGATCATTGGATGCTTAATGCTGTAGGACTTCCTGACGCAGGTCCCGAGAAGGCAAAAGAAGAAATAAGTGACTACATGAAAGATCATCCAGTTCCACTGATCGCGAATATCGTAGCTGGACTTATCGAAGACTTTGCAAAGACTGCAGAGGAGCTAGCACCACTTGAACCTGATGCATTCGAAGTAAATATCAGCTGTCCAAATGTCGAAGATGAATTCGGAAAGCCATTCGCGTGCAGTGCACCTAATGCAGCTAAGGTTACCGCAGCAGTAAAGAAGGTGGCGGGAGACATTCCGATATTTGTAAAGCTATCGCCGAACGTTGATAACATCGGAGAGATAGCAAAAGCTTGCCAAGCAGCTGGAGCTGATGGGTTCACGATGATCAACACTGTTGGCCCTGGTATGGCCATAGACTTACGCAGTCGCATGCCGATACTCGCCAATAAAGTTGGAGGGCTATCAGGTCCTGCAATAAAACCCATTGCGGTGAAGTGCATTGCTGATGTTTATGCTGCTACCGATGGGAAGTGTCCGATCATCGGAACAGGAGGAGTGTATACCGGAGAAGATGCTTTGGAACTGATGCTTGCTGGGGCAACACTTATTGGAATCGGATCTGCAATATCGCGGCATGGCGCAGAGGTCTTTGCAGAAGTTTGTGAGGGCATGCAGTACTGGTGTACGAATGAAGGAGTTGATGATATTGGTTCTATGGTAGGAGGAATGCATAAAGAACTTGCTTCCCGCAGTACATAATGTCTACGATTTCTCTTCAGTCTCGGCTTCCAAAGACGTATCGCATTAAGGCGATAACGCAGGAGACAGAAATGGTACGCACCTACACATTTGATGGGTCACTTGGGGCAAAGCCTGGTCAGTTTCTGATGCTGTGGCTTCCGGGAGTAGATGAAAAACCTTTTTCTGTAGCATTTGATGACGGATCAGAAACCAAAATTACTTTTTTTGCAGTAGGGCCGATGAGTGAAGCACTGTCGAAATCCAAAGTAGGAGATCTTGTAGGGCTTCGAGGACCATTTGGAACATCATACGAATGGGAAGCAGGAGATCATATTGTGCTTGTTGCCGGTGGATATGGTGCAGCACCAATGTACTTTGTAGCATCGGAGGCAGTGAAACACGGTTGTACGCTTGAAGCGATTGTAGGAGCACGAGGGAAAGAACATTTGTTGTATCTCAAAGAACTCGAGTCACTTAAACACGTATCGCTTCATGTCTCTACTGATGATGGATCGATGGGACACAAGGGTTATAACACCGAAGTACTCGATCAACTCTTGGAAGCTGCTGGAAGTCCAGATGTGAAAGACCCTCCTATTGATAACATATTTGCCTGTGGCCCAGAGATGATGTTGAAATCGGTAATGACTGTCTCAAAAAAACATGGAGTTCCCTGCCAGCTTTCACTAGAGCGCTATATGAAATGTGGCTTTGGTATTTGTGGGAACTGTGTGATGGACCCAACAGGAGCTAGGCTTTGCATAGAAGGCCCAGTGGTTTCTGGAGATGTCTGTGCAAAACTAACCGAGTTTGGTAAATACCACCGAGATGATATCGGCAAGAAGCATGAGTTCTAATTAAAATCGTATTGTCCGTTCTATCCAAATAACATCCATCTGCTTTCGTGATGTACGTGTCTGTTTTTTTGCTGCAGGCTGCTTTCGTACTACAACAGGAACACTTCGACATTGCTCAGTGCAGGCAGGCTGCTCATCATTTTGTCGAATGGTCCAGAGTGCATGTAGTCCAAATCCAATAAGCATCATCAGCATTCCAAATGCTAGCACACCTGCTGGATTACTAGATTCAATTGCTGCTGCAGGAAGTACTACTTCTTGATTAATCCACATAGGTTCTCCGGCCTGTTGTGTACCAAGGTATGCTCCTTGGTTAGTCGCACTAGCACTCAAAGACATTTGAGAGCCTATAGTAACCACGATGGCACCTAGAGCGATGAGCGATGTACCTAATGTTTGTTTTGACATATTACGTAAATATTATACAACAAAACAATAAAATATGCAATAAGTGGTATTTGTACAGCTTTTGTGGTTAAATCTTGCTCGTGGCCTCATCGTCTAGTGGTTAGGACGCCAGGTTTTCATCCTGGTAACAGGGGTTCAATTCCCCTTGAGGCTACCACTCTTTACATCCTTGATATGAGCATCCTCAAGATATTGCGTTTCTGCCTGTATCTTCTTATAGCAGTCGCTGTAATAAAAGGGCTCTATCATCTTGTATCGCAAGCATGGTATTTCTTTGAGGGTGCTTACGCTGGGGATGCACAGTATTACTGGACAGTCGGAAGGGGAATGCTTAATGGTCGAGAGTTGTATTCTGATATTTTTGATACCAAGCCTCCTGGGATCTATCTACTCAGCGCACTTTCTTTATGGATATTCGGTAATGGTACATTAGGATTTTGGCTGAATGCTCTTATGGTTTTAGTGCTTCCGGTATTGTTTTGCAGAGCTGCTTTACGGATGGCACAGAGCCTTCCAAGGAGCGGTAGATGGTGGTGTGTATTCCTTACGGGACTCTTTGGCATCGTGCTTACATTGTACTCAGCTTTTCAGGCTGAAGCATGGCAGGTGGAGTGGTATGGATCTTTCTTTGGTGTGTTGTACGCACTGAACGTCGCTAGTGCGCCATTAAAGCAAAGAAGGTGGAGCGAGCTTGCTCTCGGGATATTCTTGTTCTTGGCAATAGGCTTTAAAGAGCCGTTCTTCTTATCCCTCCTTGCTGTTGCCTTGCTCCTTCTTCCAACAAAGCGTCTGCTTGTGCAGCGGTTTGCACTGCCTATTGCCGGAGTAGCAATAGCAGGTGTAGTAGCAATGCTTGTATTTGGTTATCTTGATGGTTATATCTCTTTATATCTCCCTTCTCAGTTTGGTCATCATATAGGGCGTTCTATGCCCTTATGGATGCGGGGTATGCAGTTGGATTTACCGGTGAGGTACCTTGCCCAGTTTTCTGTAATCTTTACTGTCCTTATCGGTGCGCTGATTGTGAGTACGTTTATACGGTCCGAGAATCTGCGCAGAAAACTTCTTATAGTTATAGCCTTGTATATGACGTATACAGCTGCAAATCTTCGTGGCTATCCTGTGGCTAATCATTTTGTAGTGGCAGCACCTGTCTATACGGCGTTCTTTTTGTTGTTCCTTAAAAAGGAGATTGATAGCTGGGGAAAACATCCGCCCTATGAATTTTTAACTATGACATTGCTTTCGATCATGACAGTGCTCGTATTACCGATGACTGATGGTATGCCAGTGTATGCGCAGAAACTTGCTGCTGGACGCGAGTCTGATCAGATATCAAAAGAAGTCGCCATTCGAATCGATGCTCTATTGAGTGCTTGTGATATCGATCAATACTTCTTTGTAGAAGAGAAGCCGTACATGCAGTTTACACAGCACTCTCCAGCAAACTTCTTTGTGTATACCGGCCCCGAGAGCATTGTGTATCACCATCCGCTCTTAATAGAAAAACAGTTACAATCATTCTCAACTGCAAAAATAGTAATTGCAAAAGGTGATGCGTATGAGATTAGCAAACGCCTAGAAGAAAAGACTCTGTCAGAAATGACATTTCGGTATCTTGCCAATAACTTCATCATCACTCCGTGGAAGTGTGCAGAGGGGCTACAGTTTCCAGAGGGGTATTCTGTCCTCTTTCGAAAGGATGTAAATACAATGAAGCCGTTTCTATTTGAAATGAAATAAACAAAAAAGAGCGATCATATCCATCACTCTTTTTTGTGTTTGTTTTGTCCGCTCTAAAGGACTTTCTCTAATTAGTTAGAGAAATAGTTTGGTTGCCATATATCATCATTGATGTAGGCCTCAACACAACGTGTATATCGTGTCCCTGAATACACATCGCATTCACGTACACGCATACGGCGCTGAGCAGGAACACCACGAACAGTTCCTTGATCAGAAGCTGAATAGTGAGTAGTGATCCCTAGCTGACCTTCGCGATATTTGCGACGATTTGCTACATTCACTTCGGTACTAGATCGGCGAGGTGCTGTCAGCCTAAAAATAACTCCGTCTCTAACATCAAGGGTTTGACGTTCGCTACGTGAGCGAAAGATACCAGCTGCTTTACGCAGATTTGGCATATTTCGTACGATGTCGGAGTTTGGGTTGTGTCCTGAATAGGACACCATGTCAGCGCGCTGAGCGGATGAAGCGCCGACTACCATTCCAACAAGTACACCAAGTGCACCGATGACGTATGTTTGGCGATTAGCCATAACTAGTTATGGGGAAAAAAATAAAATTTGTTTGTGCATAAAGTATTTTGTTTATGCATATATATTATAACATAATTAGTTATAATGTACAATACTCGGAATTGGCTTTATGCAGGGTAATTCTCTACTATATTGTCCATATGCAGCCTATAGACGTACTAATAGTGTTTCTTATACTTTGGGTATTTGGCATCGTGCTAATGGCAGTTACGTCCATTTTCTTGCGTGCACCCTATGTTCCTACCCCTATGAAGGTTACTAGGAAGATGGTGGCATTTGCAGACCTTAAAGGAGATGAGGTGATTTACGACCTTGGGGCAGGAGATGCAAGATTACTCATAGAATCCAAGCGTACTCATCCAAATGTGACTGTTACAGGGTTTGAGCTATCACCTTTGGTCTATTTATTGGGATTGTTTCGGATCTGGCAATCGAGAGTAAAAGTAAAACTCATGATGAAGAACTTCTTTCATCAGGATGTATCAGATGCTGATTGTGTATTTCTCTACTTGATGCCAGGGGCTATGAAATCACTCCAAAAGAAATTTGAAACAGAGCTAAAACCCGGTACAAAAATCGTCTCTCATGCTTTTAAGTTTCCTGATAGAAAGCCTATTAAGACAATGCCCGTACCGTGGCTAAAGGGGAAGAAGACGATTTTGCTCTATGAATGGTAAGAATCAGAAGTGCGTAGTAGAGGACCAGAGCCCATGAAGGAAGATCGATATCAATAGAAGCGAAAGGAATAGTGCTGCTGATATGTGCTACTTGTATTATCCACTCCAGACAGACCCATCCAAAATATGCGAGTAGCAATCCAAGAGAAGGGATTACAAAGCTTACAAGTGTAGAAAGAGCGCCGAGTAGCATTGCCAAAGGAATAACTGGAGCGGTAAGAAGATTTGCAATAGGGGCTATCAGAGAAAAGCGTCCAAAGAGAATAATGATTAGTGGCACAGCAGTAATTTGTGCTGCAACTGTCATCTGTAAAGATTCTTGTATTGCTAGTGCCTTTGGGATTCTCTTAAATACAACATCAAGATGTTCTCCTAGCTCTGTTAGCCCAATGACTGCCAGAAATGACAGTTGAAACCCTGCGTCATACCAGAGGATCTTTGGGTTAAGAGCCACCATAAAAAATGCAGTCCACAAAATAGAGAGTCGCACGCTGGATATTCTTCCGCTTTGAAGAGCCACGAGTCCTAGTACTCCCATGATTGCTGCTCTTACTACGGCTGCGCTTGCTCCCACAAAAATAGTGAAGACGATTATAGAAATAATCGCAGGGAAGAATCTTATTTTTAGTGGTAACCAAAAGAGGGCACTGCTAATTATGGCTATCACGATGGTGATGTTGTAGCCCGATATCGCAATGATGTGTGTAAGTCCTGTGATATTAAATGCTTGCATGAGGCTATCTGGGATACCACGACGTGACCCAGTAAGAAGCCCTGCCATAAATGATGCATGAGGCTCTGGATAGAGTCGATTGATTTGTGATTCGAAGGATTCTTTGAAGCTGTAGAGTTTCCTTCTTATTGCTGTAGAAGTGATCGGTTGTCGGTTGTCGGTTATCAGTTTCACCGATCCTCGATACATCACGGCATATATGTCATATCTGGAGAGATATTGATCGTAATGGAAGGATTCTATTTGTTCTGGCTTTTCGAGTATTCCTTTAGCTGTGACTCGGTCTCCATATTCATATTCTGGCCATTGTCTGCGGTCTGATACAAGGACGTTTCCTGATATCCCATCAAAAACTATTCCGGACCCATTCGTAAGTTGATCTATTGCCACAGTGTATTTGGTGATCATCGGACGTCTATCAGGTTCATCTGCTATCACTCCGCGGATTATTACATTTTCTGTGTTGGCATACCAATCGATAGTGTTTGGTGTTGAGGTATGTGCAGTACGAATAACGCATGTGAATGCAGCAGTTACCCCAAGTAGTGTAGATATCAACTTGCCCACCATTGCAGGAGGAATATTGTGACTAAAAAAGATCCGAGAAACCAGTAAGCGAAGATGTGCATAGCGTATGAATTTACGCTGCAGCCTTTGCTAGTGCTATCCACTCATCAACAGTGAGTGTTTGAGGTCGCCTTGTTTCGTCTATTCCTACAGTAGAAAGCAGTTCCAAACCCTCAGGGAACGTCCCGAAACTATTGCGGAGCATTTTACGTTTTTGGGAGAATCCAATTTTTGTAAGTTTTAGTACTTGTTCGATAGTTGCCGCATCTGCCAACGGCTTTTCGTAGCAATCAATATGAATCACTGCAGAGTCTACTTTGGGTGGAGGAAGAAATGCCTTAGGAGGAACGTTAATGACTTTTGTTGCTTTTCCAAACAGAGAAACTATCACCGTTAGCATGCTGGCATTTTTGGTGTCGCAGATTCTGTCTGCTACTTCTTTCTGGATGAGTAACGTCATTGAAGTGGGATACGTATCAGACTCCAAAAATACATGCTGCAGTAGCGGAGAAGTAATGTGGTAGGGGATGTTGGCTACCATCTTATAAGGCTCTGATGGCATGGGGACCTTAAGAGCATTTTCATTTATTACGTTTAGCTTCGTATTAGCTCGTACATATTCATGGAGAAGAGGGATCATTCGTGCATCAAGTTCGATAGCGGTCACTTTGGCGGCACGCTCTAGAAGCTCTTTTGTTAGTACACCTATTCCAGGGCCTATCTCGACAATATGATCACTGCTTTTGATTTGAGCCGCTTCTACTATCTGGTCGAGGATTGGTTGATCGACCAAGAAGTGTTGCCCCAAATCAGTATTAAGACGTAATAGATACGTGGAGCAGAACTGCCGAATTTGGGCTTTGAGGTCAGACATAACTTTTGTTGACATGATCCATCATATCAGTAGAATTCTATTACACATGACTTCTTACACGTTTTTCTACGGCTACTGGAGCTTCGCATTTAGTGCGGGGACAGTGCTGTAAACGTATCTGAATAACGAATTCGTTTAAGTGCCTTCCCCAAGCTGAGAAGGACTTTTTTATATGTATTTTCCAAATATTTCCCATGAGAGAACTGATTAAGCCATTACCAACCGCAGAAGAAATCGCTGAAAAATACCCAGCAGATCAGAAGGCTGTTGCACAAAATCGTCAGCTGATCTGCGATGTACTCAGTGGTAAAGATTCACGTCTCCTTGTCCTTACTGGCCCTTGTTCTGCTTCTAATGCAGATACTTTAATGCGTCTATCAGACAGCCTTGCTCGGTTTCAAGAAGACGTCCGAGATAAGATTGTGCTTGGGCTTCGTGTGTACATTCAAAAGCCTAGAACAGAGCTTGGATGGGCTGGGCCGATCAATCAGCCTAATCCTATGCAGCCTCCAGACCTTGAAGCAGGAATACATCACTGCGCCAGTATGATGAGTGAGGCTTCAGCACAAAATCCTTTGGCAGATGAAATGTTGTTTACACATAATGGTGGATACTTTGCACCATATCTTAGTTACACGGCACTCGGTGCTCGTAGCGCAGAGGATGGAGAACATAGACAGATTGCTTCTGGAGAAGATATGCCAATTGGTGTCAAAAATCCCCGTAGTGGAGATATCGATGATGCAGTAAGTGGTGTTATTACAGTGCAAAGCGGTCATGATCATGCGCATTACGGACAATGGGTTCGTTCGAGTGGAAATCCACACGCTCACGTTATTCTTCGTGGGGGAAAGCATCATACGAACTACGGACCAGATTCCATTTACGAGACAGCCAAGCTCCTCGAAAAGAAGGAGGTCCAAAATCCTGCCATTGTAGTAGATGCTAGTCATGATAATTCTCGCAGTGGAAACGGAAAGAACCCTCTACTGCAGGAGTGTGTACTCCAGAGTATTGGCCTTGGAAAGCAGCGTGAATTTGAGGGGTACCAATACGTAAGAGGGCTTATGATGGAGCACAATATGAAGCGTGGAAAGCAGCCAATCTCTGATCGTATGGATCCAGACCTCTCTATTACCGATCCTTGTAGCAGTGATGAGGATATGATGCGTATGGTCTCTGAACTTGCCGAAAAGCTCTAATCTCTTGACCGATTCTCTATCTATCATTAACCTTTAATCAATGTTTACTCAGAACCTCCCAATGGCTCCAATGCCGCGACCGCCTATGGCGGGGGAGATTTCTGTGTAATCGTTTAATTAGATTAACAATTTCCCCCAAGTAATATATCCGGGGGAATTTTTGTATTCATTTTCTTTTCATCATCATGAATGAACGTATCACTACTATTGAATCTACATCGTATATTGCTAATCGATCTGCAATTGCACGCAATGATATCGAAGGTCAGACTATTCTTTTTCAGCAGGCTGTTGAAGGGCTTATGCGAAGAGATCTAAATGCGTTTTGTAATATTTGTGAGGCTACAGGTGTCGTTGGAGAGTCTGCAGAAGCGCTTAAGAGTGGATTAGTTGATCTCTTTGCATCAGAAACCCATTACAAGCGTAGAAATAAGTTAAAGAATCAGGTGACCAGTGGATAAGAATGGCACTATTATGGCTTCGTTATGCGCATTATTGCCATTCTTTGTCTCCTCGGCCTACAGGCGCCTATCGCGCATGCATATCCAGAATCTCCTCCATTTGAGCAGACGCAGTTTTCAGAGGATTTTGGAGTGTTTCGCTGGTGGCGCAGTTGCTGGTGGAGGGTGTTTGATCCGAATGTCTATTTGATCTTTCAGCCTGATGGAGAGGTGCTTTTACTCTATCCTGATGGAACAGTCAGAGTAGCTACAGAAGAGGGCTTAGCGAGACTCTATGTATCAGGTGATGGGTTTTGCTTGAGTGATGTATACGGGGGAACGTTTACACGGTTTGGAGGGTCTTCTACTTCTGGAGGGCCTAATGGCTTCGGAGGCTTTCGAGGATATGGTGATTCATCCAGAACGGGTGTATTTAGTTTTGATGGGTCAGGTAATCCAATTGATAGAGATTCAAATGATTTTCGATTTGGTGGAGAAGATACAGACCGTAGTGATGCAGGGTGGAGATTTGGCGGCGATGGATCTGGTGGACGTTTTGCAAGTACACGTATGGACGATTTCTTTTATGAGCCACTAGGACTTGTTGGTTGTGATAGTATTTACGACTCTAAAGATGGTGGTGTGCTTGGTCCTATCCCTTGTACTTCCTATCCGAATGTATTCGGAGATGTACCAAAATACTGAAGCAGGTATACTACAATTATGAGATTTCTATTAATTATCACAGGGGTCTTATCACCTTTAACTGTACTTGCTCTCTCGTATGAGTCGAGCAATTTGCCGTACACAGATGTGCCAACTGATCTTCCTACACAAATAGCTATTAGCACACTGACTGACTTAGGAATTGTTCAAGGAAACCCAGATGGCAGTTTTAAACCGAATGTCCCACTAAATCGTGCAGAGTTTATGAAGATTGCTATGAGTCTTTTGCCTCCGGCAACTTCTTATGTACCGACAAATTGTTTTCCAGATGTGGTAGAAAATATCTGGTTTACAGAACCTGTTTGTAGAGCAAAATCTATGGGGATCGTCAGTGGTAATGCAGTAAAAGATGTTCCTGCAGATCAATGGTTATTTGAGCCTGCTCGTTCTGTAAAATATGAAGAGGCGCTCAAAATTCTTTCAGGTATCTATGGAACGCCGATGCTTACAGTCGAAGGACAATGGTATGAAAAATATGTACGCAGTGCAGAGAACATCGGTGTACAACTCCCAGACTCTGCTCCTGGATCTGGTTTAACACGTGGGCAGATTGCACGGCTTGTTGTCGCATATTTGGCACATTCTTATGACGAATTAGATGAGTTGCGTGCTGCAGAAAGTGGCGCCCAGAGTAGTAGCTCTTCTGCGCGCACTGTCTTTAGTGCTCCGTCGAGTTCTTCTTCTTCTGTGTCATCTGTTTCGACGTCATCTGATGTATACGATTCACTCATTGACGATACTTCTACTGATGATGCTGTTCTCGTTCTGGGTAAAGTAACGCACATTCTTGGTGCAGCAGAGCTCTTTGCTGACCTAGAACCTATTCGTGTTCACTATTTCTTGATTGATATTGTTGCAGCCAATTCCTCTCTTGAGGCTATGAATGTATATGATGACCGTGGAAAATTTCTAGGGCGTGCAACGTTAGATTCATCCGTTGCAGGAAAAATGCGGTATCGTCTTGGCGTAAAAAATCAAGCGATCATTTTACCAAAAAGAGATGAGTATAGTTTTTATGTACGTGGAGTAATGCGATCTCAAGATAGTGGTGGTACAAGTGGAGGAAGTGTTCAGTTAGATGAGATGGGCATAGAAGGTATTGGAGATTGGAGTAATCGTGATTATGAAGTTATGACCAGTGGAGAAGCATTCTCCAAAACGACAGTAGCGCGAAGTGCTATTACTTCGATCGGCAATGCAGGGGACGATCGTTCTATCTTGATAGAAGGATCTGATATGGAAATAGGAGCATTTAGATTCGCAGGAGTGACAGGGCACAGTGCTGCACGGATTGATATTACGGCAATAGACTTTACGATTGGCTCTGTTGGAGGAACAACTGTAAGTAATGCGACGATTAGAGTAGATGGAAGTTCTGAGAGACACAGTTGTAGCGTTGCTAGCTCTGTTCTGACTTGTAGTAGCTTGCCTGCAAGCTACGGTCGCTTAGATGATGGACCTCGTACACTTAGGGTGTATGCAGACATAGATGCACCTGATGCTTCTGTGCATGCTGGATTACAAATTTCTATCAATGACCCAGGAAGCATAGGATCTGCAGGTGATATCACGTGGACAGATGGAGTAACGAGCTTTACATGGATTGATATTAACGAGAGCCCTCTTGCAAGAGGTACATACTACTCGTACTAGAGTAGTTTTAGCGGTGCGATACTTAGAGCTAGCGTTTTCTTTTGCCCTAAATCAAAGTCGATATCTACAATGTCTCCTCGAATTGAGGTTACGGTTCCTTTTCCAAATGTTGGATGTTCTATTCGAGCTCCTTCTTCAAGCTCATTATCTTGATTAAAGTCTTCTGAGGAAAAGTCGGTATCCTGATCAAATTCAATCTTGAGATCATCCTTCTGCCTAAAGGGTTGCACACCTGTACCCAGTCCTTCTTCTCCTTTTTTGCTTGCCCAGGAAAATGCAGAAAGCAGTTCATCACTGCGTCGCTCGGTTACAGCTTCGGGTAAGCTATCTAGAAACCTACTCGGGGCGTTTGCTTGGGTCTTTCCCCAAAGCATGCGACTTCTTGCAAACATCAATCGTAGATGCTTCTTGGCTCTAGTCATTCCTACGTACATAATGCGGCGCTCTTCCTCAAGTTGATCTTTATCAAACATGCTATTTGCATGTGGGAAAATTCCTTCTTCACATCCGGCAATGATGACATGCTCAAATTCTAACCCTTTACAGAGGTGCAATGTCATAAGCGTTAAAGCGTCAGTGCTTTTGTCTGCTAGCTTATCTACCTCAGATACAAGAGCTACTTCCTCTAAGAAGCTCATCAGGCTTGTCTGAGCATCTAGTGAGTCGTACTTGTGCATCACACTCAAAAGTTCCTGCACGTTACCCCATCGGTTTTCACCTTCTTCTGTATCGTCACGTAACCAGTGTTCTATATCTATTGCGTGAATAAGATGTCCACACAGTTCGGATACTACCTGAGTCTTTGCTTTCTCTTGGTATTGAACAATCAATTCGGTGAACTTCTGGAGACGCTCTTTGGTTGGGTCATTAATCTCTTGAACCTGTTGAACAATGTTTAGCGTATCCCATAGTGTCATATCGTTATTCGAAGCAAAAACTTGAAGCTTTGCGATAGTGGTCAGACCAATCTTCCGTGATGGTATATTAATAATACGCAAGAGAGAGATAGTGTCATACGGATTTAAAATTACATGCAAATATGACAGTATGTCTTTTACCTCTTTGCGTGCGTAGAATTTTACGCCACCAAGAATACGGTAGGGGATACCGTTTTTTAGACAGGCTTCTTCAAACAATCGAGATTGTGCATTAGCTCTATATAAAATCACTTGGTCGCTTAGCTTAACACCTTTATGCCTATGCATTTCATCTGCTGCTTTTATGGCTTCTAGTGCTTCTTTCTTCTCGTCTCCTACTTCTTGCACAATAACATTAGACCCCTCTTTATTCTCGGTCCACATCTTTTTCTCTGGCCTATTAGGGTTTTCTTCTATTACTCCATCTGCTGCATCTAAAATGGGCTGTGTAGAGCGATAGTTTTGCTCCAGCTTTATACGTCTTGCGTTTGGGTACTCTTTTTCAAACTCCATAATATTTCTGATGTCTGCTCCTCGAAATGCGTAAATGGATTGATCTGGGTCTCCAATGACACAGAGGTTTCCGTGTTTTTTTGCGAGTAATGTCATCAAAAGATACTGAACATGGTTGGTATCTTGGTACTCATCAACATGGAGGTATTTCCATGTCTCTTGATAGCGCTCTAAGATCTCTGGCACTTCAGTAAAGAGGCGTACGGTCTCTAGCAACATGTCGTCAAAGTCCAATGCATTCGCTGCAAACAAAGCCTTTTGATATCGCTTGTATGCAGTAATAACATGTTGCATGCGTGGCGTAGTTGCTTGTGACTCTGCGCGCTTTGGGCTGAGTGCTTCACTCTTAAATCGACTGACATACCCTAGAGCTGCTTTTGGTTTAAGTTCTGTTTCATCTACATTCATTTCTCTAAGGACTTCTTTCATCAATCGTTTTTGGTCGTCTGTGTCGTAGATAACAAATGTATTCTCTCGACCAATCTTATCGATATCTCGACGCAGTATTCGTGCACAGACAGAGTGGAACGTTCCCATTACCGGTAATTTTCCTGCATTCATCTGCCACTGAGAGAGATTTACTCCTTCGGTTATATGTAAGAGGTTCTCGATACGCTCTTTCATTTCTGATGCTGCCTTATTCGTAAATGTTACGGCAAGAATTTGCCATGGAGGTACTCCGTCATCAATAAGTTTTGCAATACGGTGGGTGAGTGCACGCGTCTTTCCACTTCCTGCTCCTGCCAATATAAGCACAGGACCATCAGTGAACATTACCGCTTGTTGTTGCGGTTCATTGAGATTGGCGATGATGAGTTCTTTTGCAGTTGGCACGAGTGGATTGTACCGTGTTACGCCGCATTTCCTAGATCTTCTTTCGTGATTTTTGCCTCAGGCTGCACTAGTTCCAGTAGTTTCTGTGCCACTTCTTGTGGATTGTGAACAAGTTCTTTTGTCTTTGCAGTATTTAGATTTAAGTTCGTCATTTTTGCCTTCTTTGTAATAGCTTCAGCAATTAGTTCAGGGTTTGCTTTCTTTGCTTTTTCCATTGTTTCTAATCCATGCAACATCAATCCGAATTCATTAGCGTTACGTGTTTGAATATGAAAAAGAAATGATGCAATAGTATCAATTATATTTTCACGCTCTTGTGGATCCATAGCTTCGGCAAACTCGTAGGTTTCTATGCGTTTCAAGCTTGCAAGTATCGGTTCAAGTGCTTCTGGTGATACGATATAAAAACTGTAGCTCTCTTCGTAAAAGTGAAGCTTCTTGAGTGTGGCAATGGCATCAGTAGGTACTACTAGGAACACTGTAGAATAAATCTTCTTGTCACCTTTTATCTTTTCCGCAGTTTTCTTTACGGAATCTTTAATATAATTATTGAGATCTTGGGATCTTGAAACCTTTGCATCAAAAATAATAAACTGTTCCAGAAATTCAACCATGAAGTCTGGCTTGAGACTTCCGCTAAATCCTTCAGGTAAATTTGTATTAGAGTAGGTAGGGAACTTGCAGTGCTCTTTTTTGGTCAAGCCATCGAGTAATGATACTACGCTTTGCTCGTGCTCGTTCCATAGACGGTCGCGCTCGTCTATTAGTTGCTGTTGACGCTCTTCGTCTTCTCTGCGAATACGCATACGTTCATCTTCCCAAGCCTTAAGTGTTTCATCTTGTTTATTGACCATTTCCTCGTATTTCTTTTGTTTACGATCTTCTTCTGCTTCGAATTTTGATACACGTCCTGATAACCCATCACGTTCTTTCATCGTAGCCTTGTATTCGGCTTCGAGGGATTTGTAGCGATCATATTGCTCTCGTCCTTTTCCTGAGAGATTATCTTTTTCTGCTTTTATTTCGATTAATTGATTCTTCATCTCTCCTATATCTTGGTTCTTCTTCTCGATTTCTGCTTTAAGACGAGGGTCACCATCAGTTTGAGATGTACGAAGTTGAAGGGCAATAAACCCAATTCCTGCAATTGCGATTCCGATAAGTATGTAGAGGGGAGTCATAGGAACGCATTGTATCATGCGGTAGACAGTCGTCCACCCAAATGAGATTGCCAAAATGTCTTAGATAGCGTGTTACCTGTATTCCTTAGCTAAATACTTGCTTTAGGAGTTTACTTTACTATACTACTGCAGTCCTCGCTGATTGGGTGGCTTAGAGACCCCCTTCCTGGCGCGGCGCAAAGTTTCTTATCCGTGTACCTCCTCTACTCATGTCCATAAAAAGAAAGTCAAAAAAAACTCTTATTACAAAACACCAGACGCACAAGAAAGATACAGGTTCTCCACAAGTCCAGGTTGCTATTCTCTCTAAAGAGATTGGCCTTCTTACAAAACATCTTCAAGAGCACAGGGGTGATAACTCAGCTCGTAAGGGTCTTCTTGGCAAGGTTGCGCGTCGTCGTACACTACTCAACTACCTTAAAATGCACACTCCTGATGAGTATCAGATGGTGCTTGATGCTAATAAGCTAAAGAAGTAAGGTATATTGTATGTCTGTACCGTCACAACAACTTAAAGAACTCTATCAACTCCTTTCTTCTGTAGAAAGCGAGGAAGAGGCTAAAATGCTTCTTGATGATTTGTTTACTCCGCAGGAGGTTGCTTCTCTTTGCGAGCGTTGGCAGCTTATTCAAGAGTTACATAAAGGAACTCCACAACGTGATATAGCAAAGAAGCTTGGCGTAAGTATCAGTAAGATTACCAGAGGATCTAGAATGCTCCAGTTTGGATCTGGAGGGTTTACGTATTTTCTGAAGAAGCTGAAGAAGTAGAGGATAAAAACATGCTTGCCTTGTCGTGTGTCATGTGTAATGATGTAGCGGTACATGGTAACAACAACATTCAAGAGTTGGCTTCGATTATTTTGGGCTACTGCCTAGAGGGGAGATGTTAAAAAACATCTCAAATATCCCCTCTCAATCGTGTCTTCTGAAGTGTTTTTTGCTTATAATACCATCCTTACAATAATGAATAATTTACCATCAGATCTACCGAATTCTCAAAAACCTCTTATCCAAGGGGGGATATTGCTTATCGATAACTATGATTCATTTACGTATAACATTCGAGAGCAGCTAGCGCGCATTGGTGTTGATTGTAGTGTTGTCCGTAATGACGAAATTTCTCTAGCTGATATACAGGCTATGGATCCTTCACACATCATTGTGGGGCCAGGACCAGGAACCCCAGAAAACCCAGAGGATATTGGTGTGACGAGTGAAGCTATTTCTTATGCGATCGAAGAAAATAAAGCGCTCTTAGGAGTGTGCCTTGGGCACCAAGCTCTTGTGAGTCATTTTGGAGGGAAGATCGTTCATGCAAAGGAAATGATGCACGGGAAAACCAGCCCTATTCATTTTGTTGATAACCCAGACGAAGGGGATCGGCATTCCCTTTTCCATGGCATTGATGATGGCACAGAGGCTATGCGGTACCACTCTCTTGTTGCGGACGCAGAAACATTTCCTTCTGATGATCTTGAAATTACAGCAGAAACAGATGATGGGGTGATTATGGGTGTACGATCTAAGGATTATGATATAGAGGGTGTGCAGTTTCATCCGGAATCCTATGGGACACCAGAGGGAGAGAAGATGATGCGTAATTTCCTCGCTACACGCAAAGGTGCATTTGATGCTCTTTTGAAACAGGGGGTCGCTGAGCCAGTACATGCATCCGAAAATATTACATTACCAAGTGTATTACAGGAACGTCTTGGTACTGTGGATCAACAGTCGTATGAGATGGTAGAAATTCCTTGTGAGCTCCCACCAGAAGAGGTGTACCGCAGGTTGCATAAAGCTTCTGATCAAAATTACTGTTTTGAATCTCTGTATTCTGGCGGAGGAGAGCAGAGAGGAATTTACTCCTATTTCGGTGCAAAGCCTGAGTTTGTCATTAGTGCTCGCAATGGAAAACTCTTTATCGATGATGAAGAAATTGATATAGAGGGTGCATCACCATTTGATTTGCTGAATGCATCAGAAGAATTATTACGGAAGAAAGCACCTGATGGGGAGGAGGTTCTCTCCGATCAGCGTATGAGTGGAGGATTTGTCGGAGCACTTACCTTTGAGGCAATGCAATACCAGGAACCTGGTGTTATACCAGACGAAGCGCTTACGCCGGAAGATCAAAAAACATTCTCATTTGGATATTTTCCAGATGGACTTGTGTATGACTCTGAATTAAAAAAATATTTCTATTATTCTCGAGGACCAGATCGCAAAGAGCACTTTATGAGCATGCTAGAAGATGATACTGCTGTAGCACCTCCTAAAGTTACACAGGTGTCAGAGGGAATCTCCCAGGCAGATTTTGAAGATAGGGCACAGTCGGTAATTGATAACCATATTATCCCAGGTGATACATTCCAGACGGTACTTTCTCGAAAAAAAGAGTTTGATATTCACGGTTCGATGGCGGATATCTATACAGAACTACGAATGCAATGCCCATCAGGAAATATGCATGCCATACAAATGGGTGATTTTGAAAGTATAGGTTCATTCCCAGAGCTAACTCTGAGCATAGAAAACGGATTGGCATCAACCTACCAGGTAGCTGGTACTCGCAGACGTACTGGTGATCCAGTAATAGATGATGCAGCATTTGCAGAGATGTTTGCTGACCCAAAAGAACGTGCAGAACACATTATGCTTGTTGATCTTGCGCGTAATGATATTGCTAGAAGTGGTATGCCAGGCACGCAAGAGATGAATGATCGAGAGCTTATGACGAGGTTAGATGCAGGAACAGTAATGCATATGGCGTCACGTGTTATGCACCGTACTAATGGGCTGTCGCCATTAAACTCTGTTTTGTCTCTGCACCCAATGGGGACGGTTTCTGGTGCACCGAAGCCACGTTCTACACGTATTCTATATGCCCATGAAGATAATCAGACACGGGGACTGTATGGGGGTTCAATAGGATTTATTGATCAACAGGGGAGTACAGAAATGGTTGTTGGGCTTCGTTCAGTTATGCGCTACGGAAACAAACTTGTTATTCAGGCAGGGGCAGGAATAGTAGCTGATAGTGATCCTTTGGCTGAATTTAAAGAAACTGAGAAGAAGATGGGTACACCCCTAAAGACGATCGAATCGTTTCTTACTGTGTAATTTTCATAGGAAAGGGGCTTTTTTCATATCAATTAATGGGTATACTACGCGCAGATCTTTCCTTCCATCGCCGCTTTTTACCCTTGCTGGGTTTACGTAAGAATCCTCTTTGCAGAGGCTTGCTATGTGAATCCACATCAGTAAAGGATAAGCGTTGGAGGAAAGGGATTTTATCTCTCTTTCTATTTATTACTATGTTTGGAAACAATAAAGGAGGCGATAGCGCTATCGCCCCTAATAAGGAATACACCGTAGACGTCGGTGATCAGAAATTCGTCTTTAAGACGGGTATGCTTGCAGCGCAAGCAAATGCAACAGTAGTTGCTCAGTTGGGCGACACCGTTTGTATGAGTAACTGCACTACGAGTCGCAAAGCTCGCCCAGGTGTTGGTTTCTTACCTCTTCAGGTTGTATACCAGGAGAAATTTTACGCTGCTGGTAAAGTAGCAGGTTCTCGCTTTCGTAAGCGTGAAGGACGCCCGGCAGATCTCTTTGTGCTTACAGCACGTGTGATCGACCGTGGACTTCGTCCAATGTTTTCAAAGACTATTCACAATGATATTCAAGTATTCTGTACGGTTCTCAGTTACGACTTTATCAGTGAGCACGATATGCTTTCTGCAAATGCAGCATCCCTAGCGGTTGCTCTTTCTGACTGTCCTGCGGATGGCCCTGTTGGAACAGTCCGTGTTGGTCTACTTGACGGCGCGTTGGTACTTAACCCAACACACGAGGATCGCGACCAATGTCAGTTGGATATGATAGTAACTGCAACACAGGATCGTGTGATTATGATCGATGCTGCTGCGAATCAGGTCCCAGAAGAAAAGATGCTAGAGGCTATTCAATTTGGTCAGGAGGCTGCCCAGAAGATTGCAAAAGCCTTCGCAGACATCCAGAAAGAAATTGGCTCTGAAAAGTGGGAAGCACCTGCATCGTTTGAGCATCCAGAAGCGCTTGAAGTGCTAAAGGGTAGTGCGCTTGTAGAGATCAACAAGGCAATCCTTTCTCCTATGGATAAGCTTGCACGTCGTGCATTCTTTGGTGAACTCGCAGACGGAGCGGCAGCAGTCCTCGAAGAAAAGTACGGATCTGCAGATGATAACGAAGAGCTCACAGAGCTTTACGCAAACGCAGGTGAGATGATGGACAAGGTGGTTACTGGTGAGGTGCGTCGATTAGTTCTAGAAGAAGGAAAGCGTATGAGCGGACGTACTCCAGACGAAATTCGACCTGTCGGATGTATAGTCGATATTCTTCCAGCTCGTGTTCATGGCAGCGCCCTCTTTCAGAGAGGAGAAACACAGGGGCTTACAACATGTACTCTAGGTTCACCTGGAGACAAGCTTATGACAGAAGGAATGATGGGAGAAAAATTAGATCGTTACTTCCACCACTATAACTTCCCACCATTCTCTGTTGGAGAAACTTCTAACCGTCTCTTCACGGGTAACCGTGAAATCGGACACGGATACTTGGCACAAAAAGCTCTCGAGCCTGTGCTTCCATCCGAAGAGGTATTTCCATACACGATTCGAACAGTAACAGAGATCCTCGAAAGTAATGGTTCATCTTCTATGGCTGCTACTTGCGGATCAACACTCGCACTTATGGCTGCCGGTGTACCAATATCATCACCTGTATCTGGAATTGCTATGGGACTTATGTCCGATTCTTCCGGTAAGTTTGTCGTTCTCTCAGACCTTCAGGATGAAGAGGACTTCGGAGGAGATATGGACTTTAAAGTAACAGGAACAGAGAGTGGAGTTACTGCTATCCAGATGGATATCAAGGTTAAAGGACTTCCAGATGATGTATTTAAGGAGGCACTAGAAAAGGCGAAGATTGGCCGTGCATCTATCCTTAAGGATATGCTTAGCGCTATTCCTGAGGTACGAGAAAACTTAAGTAAATACGCTCCACGTATCGAAACAATTAATATTGATCCTGATGATATCCGCCTTGTTATTGGTAAGGGTGGAGAGACTATCCAAGGAATCACCAAAGAGTTTGGTGTAAATATTGATATTGAAGATAGTGGAATGGTGTTTGTTACTGCTCCTGATGGAGAGTCTATGGCTGGAGCTTCTGCTCGTATCCAAAACATTGTTGCTAAGCCAGAAGTTGGAACTACGTACGATTGTAAGATCGTTCGTGTCATCGATGGTATTGGTGCTATCGCTGAGTTCCTTGGAGGTAAAGACGGTATGATTCACATCTCAGAACTCCAGTGGAGCCGTACAGAGAATGTTGAAGATATCGTTAAAGTTGGAGACGAAGTCAAAGCCCTCTGTGTTGAATACAACAAGATGGATGGAAAGACTCGTCTTTCGATTAAGCAGCTACAAGACAAGCCAGAAGGTTACGTCGAACGTCCATCACGTCCTCATGGTGGTGGAGACCGAAGAGGTCCGCCGCGACGATAAAAAACATCCGTATTTGTTAGAGACGTCACGACGTGACGTCTCTGCTTAATGGATGGTTTTCAAGATCTTCAGGTGCATGCGTTCTTTCATTTGGAGAATGTCCTCGAATGCTTCGTGTGCTTCGTATGGACTACGCTCTTTCCAGAGTGGGGTAATTTTTGTCATGATGCTTACAAGCTCTTTTACTTCTCTCATTACATCCTCTCTAGAGAACCAGTCGATACCCTTGGCACTCAGTACATCAAACATCTGATTGATCCGATGCAAGGTGCGGTGCACAGCTTCCAGTAGCAACTGCTCTCGCTTCTCGTCAATCGTGTAGTGGTGTACTTCATTTTCATAGAAGTCTGGTATTTCCTCAAATATTGTCTGCAGCTGACGGAAGGCAATGATCATGTTTTCCCAGTGCTCTGTGTCGATTGCACCTTTCTCCTTTGCTTCACGCATAACATGATCGAAGTCTTTACGGGCAATGTACATACCTTCGCGGGTGTTATGGAAGACATCTTCAAATGTAAGTCTGTGTACTTCTGTTAATGTCACTTCCTGTTGGTGTGACACAAGCTTTGTTACGAAAATAGCAAACACCAGCAAGGCAGAAATACTCTGCATACTTGCAAGTACCTTAGAAAATCCTTCTGGGGTAATGTCTCCGTATCCTGTGGAAGTAGCAGTAATGATGCTGTAGTAGAGTGCGTTGGCAAACCGTATTGCAGGATCTGAAATATTTGCGAGACTTGTTGGCGCATGTTCTAGCCCTGCTCCCATGTAACTCAGTCCAAAGTAGGCAATCGCAAAGATCACGGCCATTGCAGCCCATATAGTAAAGAGTGTTGTGTACGAGTAATTAGTCAGCAGTTCAATAATAATGAATGCTCTTGGTGTTTTGCCTTTTTTGATGGTGGAAGGGTTAACAGGGGACATTATAACTGCTTTAAGTTACGAAGGGGATTTTCGGTTTTTTTCCAGAGATTGCACCTCCAGTCATGAGGTCAAATCCTTTATAGAGTACTGCTCCGGCAAGTGCTATCCCAAAGAATTGAATACCGGTACTGATAACAGGGGATAGTGGACCCAAGCTTGCAGCCTGTTGCAAAGCAGGAGTTGCTACATTGCTAGAGAGAGATGCCAACTTACTAGCGGTATTTGAGGTTACTGCAGCAATTTCTGAGCTTGCTGTAGCGGCAGTTAGTGCCTCTGGTGGTGTTGGTGTTTGCATTTACTCTTATATTATACAACATAAAGCAAAATAGAGCAATTAGGCTAATTTAGCCTTATTTAGGCTGCTAACGTCGTTTGCATCTGTGATCTTGCTCCCCCTTGATTATGCCTTACTCCTGCAACGAAATCTGCCGTATCCGCTATAGCATCACCAGGGATATTGATGAGTCCACCAATAGCAGCGCCAAACTTTCCTCGGAGTACTTTTCCTACTGTTCCAACAGTATTCTCCGTTGTTCTTCCATAAAATCCAAACAGTCCGTTGTAAGCATTTACTCCTTCCTTTGCAGAGCCATCGATTGTTCCAAGGCCTTGGCGAATAGCGGGGTCTAATCCGAGCCCAGCCGTTACAACATGTGTACCAGCAGCGATTGCTTGCAGAGGATTTTTTAGATCGTAGTCTTTGGTAGTACCGACGAATCGATCTAGGTGACCCTTGTAGTTGATAAGTCGTGCTTCTTTCATGGGTTTATTATACTCAAATTAGAATTTTTGTCTCGCTTATTTCACAATAACTTGCCATGGTTAATCTTGCACTGTAGTCTCTCTCGGCTCCAATTTACTTAGAGCATTTGTTCTTTTCATCACTTGAAACCGCCCTCTACCGGCGGTTTTTTTATTTGCGCAAGAGTGAACGTAGTGAACCGAAGCGCAAATAACCCTGAGCGAGGCCGCAGCTGAGTCGAATGGGTTCTGGAGGTTTTTGTGGATCTCATGCGATTATCTTGTAGAATCTGTGCATGCTTCCAAAGAGTTACGATCCAAAGGGGACAGAAGATCGCATTTATAAAATGTGGGAGGAGAGTGGAGCATTTATCGCAGACAACACAACAGACAAAGAAACCTTCACTGTTACGATGCCACCACCAAATGCGACAGGACAGCTGCACTTAGGTCACGCTGTGATGCTAGCACTCGAAGATATTTTTGTACGCTACGCGCGGATGCAAGGCAAAGAGGTTCTTTGGGTACCCGGTACAGACCATGCTGCTATCGCGACGGAGAATGTGGTGATTAAGAACTTAAAAGATGGAGGTATGAAAGACCCTCGAGAAGAGATGGGTCGAGAGAAACTTGTTGATGCGATCAAAGAGTTTGTGAGCTCCAGCCAAGATACGATTCGAGGCCAAGTACGAAAGATGGGAAGCTCATGTGACTGGAGTCGTGAGGCATACACGATGGATGCTCCGAGGCATCGCCTTGTAAACGAAGTGTTTGCAAAGATGTTTGCGGATGATCTTATTTACCGCGGTCACCGTATTGTTAACTGGGACCCAAAGCTGCAGACCAATGTGTCTGATGACGAAGTAGATCATCAAGATCGTACAGATCCATTTTTTACATTCCAATATGGACCGTTCGAGATTGGAACCGTACGACCGGAAACCAAGTTTGGGGATAAGTATGTTGTGATGCATCCAGATGACAAGCGTTACGCCCAGTACAAACACGGTGATACGTTTGAGTGTGAGTGGATCAATGGACCTATCAGTGCAACGATCATCAAAGATGAAGCAGCTGACCCAGAGATAGGAACAGGAGTGATGACCATTACTCCATGGCACAGTGGTGTGGACTTCGAGATCGCCGAGCGTCACGGACTAGATAAAGAGCAAGTCATCGACTTTGACGGAAAGCTACTTCCAATAGCAGGGGAGTTTGAAGGCATGAAGATTACAGACGCTAGAGAGAAGATTGTTGAGAAACTGGATAAGAAGGGATTGCTTGTAAAAACTGATGAGAAGTACATGCACTCAGTAGCATTAAATAGCAGAGGAGGAGGAACCATAGAGCCACAAGTCAAACTGCAGTGGTTTATTAACGTAAACAAAGAAGTAGTGAACTGGAAAGGGAAGCAGATGAGTCTAAAGCAAGTCATGCAGGACTGTGTAAAGAGTGGGGACATCAAGATCATCCCAGAGCGCTTTGAGAAGACGTACTTTCACTGGATTGATAACCTTAGAGACTGGTGTATCTCCCGTCAGATTTGGTGGGGTCATCGCATCCCTGTGTGGTACAAAGGAGCAGAAGAGTTTGCTGGGGTACTTCCTCCTAAAGGAGAAGGATGGGAGCAAGATCCAGATACATTGGATACATGGTTTAGCTCTGCGCTTTGGACCTGGAGTACATTGGTAGATCCGCGTCTTACAGAGGACTATTCACTTACGCTTAAGGAGATCATCGAGAAGAGTCCAGACATCCAGAAGTTTCATCCAACTACGGTAATGGAAACAGGGTACGACATCATCTTCTTTTGGGTTGCGCGTATGGTCTTGATGACTACGTATGCAGTGGGTCAGGTTCCATTCGAGACTGTGTACTTGCACGGAATGATTCGTGATCGCACTGGAAAAAAGATGAGTAAGAGTAACCCGGAGGGGACTATCGATCCTCTAGATGTTATCGAGAAGTACGGGACAGATGCACTGCGTATGTCGATGATCGTAGGACAAAGCCCAGGGAACGACCAAAAGCTGTATGAAGAGAAAATCGCCGGATACAGAAACTTTGTAAACAAGCTCTGGAATGCGAGCAGGTTTGTACTCATGCAGTGCGAGTCAGCTGGCGTCACGCCAGCTGAAGTGGAAAGTGGAAAGTGGAAAGTGGAAAATCTAAGTTTGGCAGATAGGGCGTTACTTTCATCTCTCCAAGATCTTATTGATGATGTTGCAGAGGGGCTGAATAACTACAGGCTTAGTGACGTTGGTGAGCGGCTGTATGCATTTACATGGGATTACTTCTGCGATTGGTACTTAGAACTCTCTAAGGGGGAAGCAAACCCTGTTGTTCTTGTACATGTCTTACGGACTATCGTTACCTTGCTCCACCCATACTGCCCTTTTGTAACAGAAGAACTATGGGAGCAGATCAAGCCTAAAGATGCGGGTATGCTTATCAAACAATCTTGGCCTGTATCCGATTCATCATTACAAAGTTCAGCCGCTGATGATTTGCAGGTTGTGATTGATGTTATCTCTGCTATTCGTAGTCTTCGATCAGATCAGGGTATAGAGCCTGCAAAGAAGGTAAATATTATCGTCTACTCAAAGCATGCAGAGCTTCTTGAAAGTCAGAGAGCACATATAGAAAGCCTAGCGCGCTTAGAAAAACTCACGATCGATTCCTCTGCTCAGAAACATGAAGATGCAGCATCGGTGTTCCTGAATGTTGCAGAGGTGCACATGCCACTCGAAGGGCTTATCGACAAAGATAAAGAGCTGGCAAAACTTGGCACAGAGAAACAGAAGCTCGAAGGGTTCATCAAAGGAATCAATGCAAAACTTGAGAACAAATCATTCGTTGATAATGCTAAAGAAGAAGTGGTTGCACTAGAAAGAGAGAAGCTGGAGAGTGCGGAAGGGAAGTTGAAGAAGGTGAATGAGAGAATTATAAGTCTCAGTTAGTTTCTTTGTTCATTTTTGCCTTGATGCAAAAACGAACCAAAAAAATCAAGGCAGACTGGGCTCGTGCGAAGCAATAGCTCTGTTCTCTTGGTAGCGCTCCTCAACCAAGGTCACTGCGTTTGCCTGTGGGCAACTTGGCATTCGTCGCTATATCCCTATAAGCCTACGAGGATCTTCGCCCTCAAACATGCAGTCTGCCATAACGCTCGCCTTTTATTATATGGTCTTTATATACCAAGTAATTCATAAACCCTCGCTGAGGGAGGGTAATGGGGGTTTGGGGGAGCTAGGGAACCGAATGAGGTTCCCTGGTCCCCCAAGAAGAAAAAGAAGAAGAGAGAAGGCAGCACAATACCTTTGTGTCACATTGTAGTGCATTTGTGTTACAAGCTAGTTTATTCAATAATTTCTAGGTGTGGTTTTTTGGCTGTAGTTACAGCCATAGCAGCACCTCGTTTGATTGACTCTCTTCCATACTTTTTATGAAGGTTATCCATAGCCTCTTGGACATTCTCTACATCTTTTGTGTGTTCTGGGGTCTCAAACAAAGAGTACTGTGTGCCACCCTTCGGGTTTAACCCGTAAAGCCCTAGTCCGATCTGCGTGTAAGAACCTCCTTGCTCATAGAGTCTCTCAAAACATTGATGTACATACGGCAGCACCTGCTCTTCGGTATCTGCTGCTACTGGTAACTTACTTTCTTTTTGGTCGAAGGTGTACGACGCACTTCGTAGCCAAACACTTACTACACTTGTTGCTAACCCTGCACGTCGCATTTTTAGCATGGTGTAGGTCAAATGATGAAGGAGATGGGCGTACACCATCTCGCGATCTCGGGTGGGCAGGAAGCTTCTGGTACGAGAAATAGATTTGGGTGGCGCTGCTTCTACTTCTACTTTTTCTAAGCATTCTCCGAGGAGTTCACGCTGCATAGCGAGCCCTGGGCGGCCGAATAACTTTTGGACAGTCTCTTTATCAGCATATGCGATGTCTTTGGCGGTCTTCCATCCTTGGGCTGCGGTATGCAGCTCTCTGCGCTTACCGATGCCAGGGATAGCACCTGATACTCTATCGCCTAAGAATGCATCAATAGTTGTTGGCCAGACAATCGTTACCCCTTCGGGCTTTACGTACTCGCTTGCCATCTTTGCTAGTAACTTACTGGTTCCAATTCCAATGGATACCGTCAGGCTTACCGATCTCTTTACCGTCTCTTGGAGTTCTAGTGCCCAGTACTTCAGATTATCAGGTAAGCCTCCCGGAAGACTTTTAAGATCCAAGAACCATTCATCAACACTGTAGCGCTGGATAATGGGACAACGGTTTTGAAGGATCTGTTCTATCTGACGAGAGGCGAGTAGTGCTTCGTCAAAGTCGGAGGGGAGTGCTACTGCTCCTCTACAGAGCTTGCGAGCTTCTGATAGGCGCATGCCAGTCTTTACTCCTTTGGCCTTTGCCTCGTAGCTTGCAGCGATCACACAGCCACCCCCCATACCAAGAGCAAGGAGAGGTTTGCCTACCAAGTCAGGCCGTTTACGTTGGAGCGCGGACGCGAAAAACGCATCAGCATCAATATGAGCAATCATTTGAGAAAATTGGAGGTGTTACATCTTGCGAATCATGCCTTCCATGACGCCTGCAACTTGTAGTTCTTCCATGGCATACATATCCGGATAATCAGCATTTTCTGCCTGAAGGTAGTATTTACCTTTATCACGCTTTAGGCGCTTGAGTGTAAATTCACCATCAAGAGAGCCAACGACAATGTCGTTAAGCTTTGGTGTTTTCTTACGGTTTACGACTACGACATCTTCTTCAAGGATTCCTGCATCGATCATACTGTCACCCTTTACACGTAAAAGGAATGTCGAGGCTTTATCACCAATAAGATACGCGTCCAGCGAGATCATTTCTTCTGCTTGCTCTTCTACGGGTGCTGCGAATCCTGCAGAGATTGGTCCGAAGAGTGGAAGCATCATTGGTTGTGCCATTTTCTCATCTCCTTCACCCATCTCCATAATTTTGATACGTCCTTTTGGATCTTTCTCCAGTTGCCCTTCGCGTACCAACACGTTTACCACTTTTGCGACTGCGTTTTTACTGCTGACACCAAAGGCGAGAGCAAGGTCTGCAAGAGAAGGTGAGTACCCGCGCTTGCGTTGGAACTCTCCGATGTAATTCAGCACAGTGCGCTGGTGTGGTGTAAGACTCATAAAGTTGTTGGGGGACGAACGTTCACCATGGTAGGTGTACGAGTGTGCACTGTCAACAATCATGAGTTGCATTATTTCGGAATCTTGTTCCAAACTACACTCATACTGAAAAATGTTATCACGAGTAGTACTGCTCCTATACAACCTGAAATCAGGATGGCTTGATTAAGAGAGAGGACATCTGCGGTGTACCCAAGAAATGGTGAAACAATAGCAAAGAGTAGCCGAAAACCTAGTGCTTGAAATGAAAGCACGGTTGCACGTGTATCAGAGGATGTCATGCGGTTGAGAATGTCACTGGTAAGCGGCGTTGTAAACCCCCACATGATGCGCACAGCAAAGAAGAAAGCAATCGCCCAGACAGATGAAACGAGCCCTAGTACTAGGAAACTTGCGACCATACATATCGATATAAATATGAGCAACAGGCGGTCATCAAACCATTTTTCCAATGAGTGTACGTAACGAGAGGCGAAGGCATGGCAGAGGACAATGATAGAGTGCGTTACCCCAAAGAGAACTAGCGGCAGTCCTACCATCTCTTGGTAGGGTTGTGTAAACCAGTATAAAGAGAAGGCCATAGTAATCAGAATACTATTCAGGAGGATGACACCTCTGATAGCTGGGTTATGGACGACGGATGTTACAAAAATATTCCACATAGCAGCAAGGTGCCTGGTCTCTTGTAATTTATGCCTCTTTGGCTCCTTAAGAGTAATGGCAATAATAGGAGCTATCAGAAAGAATCCGAATGTGGCCCAGAGCGTAGCGCGCAGACTATATAGCGCAATGAGGCCACCGAGTATCCCAGCAACAGCTTCTACGCAGAATCTAAAAAATGCCTGCTTGCCAGCAATTTTACGGTATTGATCCTCTTCGCCCAGCTCGAGTAATGTGTCATATGCTATAGCTGCATCAGTGCCTGAGAAGAGACTGGAGCCTATTGATAGAAATACTATACCCAATAAGAATCCTAAAAAATTAAAGCTTAGACAGTAAATGAGCATCCCAATACATTTACAGATGGCTCCTAGGATTAGAGTAGGTTTTCTTCCCCAGCGATCGGAAAGATATCCCGAAGGAATTTCGAACGCCATTTGTAGTACAGACCATAGAGCTTCCAGGATAAATACTTGCTGTAGATCTAATCCATTTGATGCCAGAAAAATAACCAGTACAGCTACATGAACAAGTGATCCGCGTACCGCGTGGAGCACATATAACTTCCAGATATTTGCCTTCATACTTTTTAAGTAATCTTCCATGTATATAGCTTACACATTCTCCACCGCATCATCTGTGATGACATCAAGATCTTTGAGTTGGCTGAGTTCTAGATAGGTAATGGTCCACACTGTCTGTCTAAATACGGTGATGTATGCAAAGAAGTAACTGGCAACCACTGTCATGATCAAGCCAAGAATACTTCCAATAGTGTAACTGACTGTAGGGGAGAGGAACTTGGTTAGTAGAAGACCGGTTCCTATTACGATACCTGGTACGAGGAGAATCATTACAATGTTAATGATGATACGGAGGCTGATTACGAATAGAAGAATCAACAAGAATACGACGTGTCCTAGGTGGCTGATAATCAGCTTCATACTTTTTCCGATAGCAGCGAATGGTCCGATTTTATGAATAACAATGGCTTCCTCTGCGAATGCTGCGAAGAATTGGAGGATGTTACTAAAGACCCAGAAGAATCCGAGTAGTGCGAGCGGAAGCATTAAGAAGTCTCCGGTAGGGCCGTAACGAATCATCAGAGATCCAAGGGTGATTACTGTAGAGATACCTCCCAAGACAAAGAGCTCGTGCACGATAAAGATCGGCACACAGTTATAGAGCGCGAGGATCAATCCTCCTTTTACCTCTTGTTTGGTGTGGGACTTTGCAGCAAGTCCGATGATGGCACCTTTAGCAAAGTGTGGAAACACCAGCTCTATAGCTACCATCGAGAAGATGAAAATAATCAGAGTCCAAGCAGCAGTAGCTGGCATGTAATCCAAAAGAAGTTCTTCCATGGCAAAGAAGCTGATAGTTTCTCCTTTAACCACATACAAATAAAAGAACCATGATTGGTAAATAAGGAGTTTGATGTTGAGTAATGTCTCGAGCAAGGCAGAGGAAAATCCCCAGCGTCGTAGCTGCTTTTCTTTCTTGGTCATGGCCCACGCTTTAGCGATGATCTCTCTAGGAGTCATTGTCTATAAGGTTAGTGACAAGGTTCTGCAGTCCAGTGTACCTGTAATCCTTTCCAAGGATAATGGTAATACGTTCTTGTTGTGTGCTTGGAAGATCCAGTGGGGCAGGAATAGCCTCTATACCTAGTAAAGTACTAAAGAACCCTACAATATCATCTGGCTCTGGCGCGGTAATAATCATAGAAGATTCACGCTTCTTGGTATCACCATTTTCTACATTGGTGACGTTAAATCCAAACCGCGTTAGTTCTGTCGCAAGCTTTCTGGCAGATCCAGGCTTGGCACCTGCATTAAGAACGGCAACATTCGGACGGTCTAAGTATACTTTTCGGTGACGGAATATGAGTTCTGCAAAAGACTTAGGTTGCTTCCATGTCACAGGGAATTCGGGGCTAGAAACAGGGAGTAGCACAGACGCACCGGAGAATAAGTCTCGTGGTGGTGTGTACATCATGCCACCTGGTTCGATGATGTAATCATACAAAGCATTACGATCATTGAGTTGCATGCTGACAATTTTCTCTCGACTTATCTTCTGTCCCATCTGCGCAGCACCGATCAATTCTCTGAGTGTCATTGTGGTTTCAACGTTCTCACTCATGATTTTCATAAACGAAGTAATAGCCGCAGGGTCACTAAGGACACCTTCTTCTTTTGCAGTGTGTGCCATCACGCCAAGAAGCTGCTGCTGACGAGCTGACCTGCCAAAGTCAGAGGAAGTGTGACGGCTGCGTGCATATTTAAGAGCAGTTTCTCCATCAAGGTGCCTTGGACCTGCACGAATAATAAATGGTTCGAACCCATACTGCTCATTAGGGTATTCGTAATCTTCGATATCGTATGGTACATCCACGTCTACTCCTCCAAGGACATCCACTGCTCTGGTAAATGCAATGAAGTCTACTTTAATAGTGTGGTGAATCTCGATACCAAGCTTATTACCAATTTCTTCTGCAAGGTATTCGAGTGTTTGCTTAGAGGCGATGGCAGGCTCGACACCTTTTTGGAAAATAAGGTAACTGCGGAAGTCTCGGTACATTGTATTCAACTTTCCTTTCCCCATCTTCTCGGTATGTAAGAAATATGTATCACGAGGAAGAGAGAGGAGTACGACACTTTGGGTATTATCAGGATCGATACTGGCAATCATGACAGTGTCTGTGAGGTTTTTACCGTCGTGGTCTGCATCCCCCTGTCCCATCAGCAGAAAGTTTGTATATCCGCGATCATCCTTCGGCAAGCTTACTCCGGCCATGTTGATAACATTCGTTATCCCTAAGCTACGCACAGACATCATTGCTTTTCCGATACCAGCAAGAAGTATTAGGGCAATGAGGACCGCAATAAGAATCGTCAGTGTGCGCTTGAGTATTCCGAGGTGTTGCTCTTTTTTCTGTTCACGCGTGTGACGCTTCTTCCAATGATGATACATTCCCATCACTGGTTGTGCGACAGTAAGAATGGCAGCCGCGCGGCCAGCCCAGAGCTTTGCACTGCTGGGTTTATCACGAAGTTTGCGAACACTAAAAGACATTGGAAATAGCTTACCGTAAGGCAACTTGTCTTCATAGGTGTACGAGTGTTCTTTTTGCGTTTTATGATGATTCCTGTAGCATTTGCTCATGATAAATATTGTTTTTCTCCAGGTAGATTCCGAAGATCAACTACTGACAAAAAAGCGTTTTCCAGACGCAGAGGTGATCGAAGGTATTCCGGATGATATCGCAGCCGTATGCGCCGATGCAGAGATTGTTTCGATATTCATCGGCATTGCTATCAACGCAGATTTACTTTCTAAGCTTCCAAAACTTAAGCTTCTCTGCACACGTAGCGTTGGTTTTAATCATATCGATCTTGAGTATTGCGCCAAGAATAATATTACTGTGTGTCATGTGCCAGATTACGGATCTCATGTGATTGCAGAACATGTGTTTGCATTACTGCTCTCAACTCTACGTCATATTCCTGAGGCTGATAAAAAAGTAGAGAGCGGGGACTTCGACTATCACGGACTGCGTGGAGTGTCTCTTCGTGGAAAGACATTGGGAATCGTTGGAACAGGAAAAATTGGACGCAAGGCAGCGCAGATTGCTGCTGGGTTTGGCATGAGAATCCTTGCAGTTGATAAATGTCGTACGATTGAACTCGAAGATCTGTTGCAGGTGAAGTACACCGAGCTCGATCAACTTCTCTCCGAGAGTGATATCATTACATTGCATCTTCCTTCTACAGAAGAGACACATCATATGATTGATGCGGATGCATTCTCGAAAATGAAAGAAGGCGTATGCTTGGTGAATACTGCGCGCGGAGAGTTAATAGATTCTGATGCACTTCTGGACGCACTAAATTCTGGCAAGGTGAAGCACGCATTGCTTGATGTATTGGAGCATGAGCATAATTTTGAAGAGAACAAAGCACTGATAACGCACCCGAGTGTTGTTTCTACACCGCATATTGCATTTTATGCGGAAGAGAGCATGCATAATATGTACGAAGATGCGTTTACGTCTATTGATGAATACCTACGAGGAGAAAAGCCAGAACATACTGTTAAGCCACCTACGGTGGTGTGTGATTTAGATGGCGTAAAGAAGGCCTAGTAGTGTGAGGATGATGGGTTGATGGATCATATAGATTAGCAGGGCATGACGACTAGGGAAGGTGATTAGTGATTGGTGATTGGTGATTCGTGATCGAAGATTATTTCGAATATACAGATAGTGGCCGAGACCTGCGCCGATCATCATCAGGCCAAACCAAGGGAGGAGAGGGTAGTAGTCGAGAGTGGGGAGTGGAGCAGATAGGGTTGGAGCTAGGGTTAGGAGGGCTATCCCTATCAGGATATTTAATTCTTTAAGGCGCTTCAGAAGTATCAAAAGTAACATGCCTAGCCCAATACAATGCAGGATGCCGAAGTAGATGAAGGTTGTAGGATCATAGGCGTAGGTAACAACCGAAATCAGAAGTGCACATGCGAGTACGATCAGAGACCTTTTCAATGGCTTGCTTGAAAAGTTTGTAGCGATACCGGATACAATCAAAAATAGTGAAGCAGTGACAATGCGAAATACTTCCCATGCTTCTCCGTATAAATCTATCTGCCAATCGTAAAATGCCCAGAGGTCGTATGCAGTGTGATAAACGACCATGAAGATGATGGCGATGGTTCTTAGGAGATCTATTTCAGTTATACGAGTATTCATAGGCAAATTAACAGTTAACAATTAACAGGTTAACAGTTAATGGTTAATAGTTATTTTTTTTAGGCCATAGCATCATTGTACTGACAACGAGCAAGAACATCACGACAACTCTAAGCAATGGTAAGAATGGTGCTAAGAAGCTAAGGCTTAAGCTAATACCAAACAGTGATAGGGGAATCAGAAGGCATGCAGGGCAGAGAAGTGTGACGATACCGAGGCTTCCTGCAACGGTTGACGCACGCTTTGCACCTACGGGACATGTGCCTTGCTTTAGGCGAAAGAACACGAGTCCGCTATCAAAAGAGAGGAGAGCGATAAGAACGGCGGTATAGATTAATTCAAGTTGTGTTGGTTCTGGTCGTGGGAGCGCACTAAGAATCCATGCAAAAAATGCTCCAAGTCCAATTGTGGATAGTATCAATGGACGCCAGAAGTTTTTGGAATGCAGAAATGTCATGAATTTATGATGCTTCGATATTGCAGAAAGGGCAACCAGTACATTCGCTCTTTGAACAATCGCTGGTTCCGTTGCAGCCTTCTTTCTTACAGAGTTCCTCTGCTGGGCAGAAGTAATTGTTAGCAGAAGCAAGTTCCCCGTTTTTACTGAGGTACATTGTGTAACCAGCAGTCATGACAACAATAGCCAGAACTACGGCAAACCATGGTGATTCCAAAACTGTTTTCATCACTACTATTATATCATAAATATTACTTTAGCAGAAATATGGAGCCAAGTAGTGCAATGCGTATTACAGTGCTTATTTACGCTTTTTACGGCGTATCCAACTAAAGCCTGCTGCGGCACCCGCTCCTATCACTGCTACAGCAGCAGGCCCTGTATCACCTGCAGGTCCTTGTGTAGCTATAAGAGGTTGCAATTGTGCTAAGGGTAATTGATATGGAAGTTGCTGGTAAGTTGGATATTGTGGGAAGTTATATTGTTGATATTTCTGGAAATCAGCTGCAATTTTTTCTTGTGGTGTTTGAATCTCTGATGCGCGTTCTTTTTCTGCAGCTACCTGTGTGTTTTCTGTTCTACAGAAACGGTCACATCCATCATTATTAAGGCGGTTGCCGTCATCACACAGTTCTACAGAATCAATGACACTGTCACCACAGCGACTCAGGCTACAGTTGGGTCGACACACCGCATCTGGGGAAGAGGAGTTCTTTTTTCCTTCATCGCACTCTTCACCAGGATCAGTGGTTTCATCACCACAGGTCAGAGAGACAAAGCGGCAGTTGCTACATTGGTAGGAGAGGCTTTTGTCATGGGTAGCGTTTTCACACTGTTCTCCGAGCAGGCTCTGCACGATGCCATCTCCACAGATACCGATTTCCAGTAGACAGGTAGAGTTACAGCCGTCACGGTCTCTACGGTTTCTGTCGTCACATTCTTCCGGAGGTTCCAACGTTCCATTCCCACAAATAGGGGCTGAGGCGATAAGAGATTCAGTTGCAACAATACTGTCTGGAGTGCTGTCATCATCACTATCCTCATCACTCTCATCCTCATCACTATCCTCATCACTATCCTCATCACTCTCATCCTCATCACTATCCTCATCACTCTCATCCTCATCGGTATCACTAGTCTCACTTGATGCACTGGGAATCGAAAGCGTGATAGAGAGCGCTGATGATCGGAATACACTAATGTGTGAAGATGAAGAAGATTCAAAGGACACGGATGAAAGTTCACTGAAAATAGTTGTAGATGAAGAAGATGATGGGGACGAAGACGATGACGAAGAAGACGAAGAAGACGAAGAGCTTGATACTTCTACCCCTTCTCTTTTACATTCTTCATCACAGCCATCGCCGCTTTGTGGTTCACAGGTTCCTCCATAATTTTCACACGCTATATTGGATATTGAATCTCTACTTCGAGGATTTGACCAGTAGAAGTGGCAATCTCTTCCTTCATATCGTTCCCCTCTAGGACTTTGAATATCGACACACTTTGCGCCGTTATCACATTCTTCTTCGTGCCCTTCCAGTTTTCTATAGTTTCCAAAATGATCAGTCTCCGAATTATCGACGATGCCGTCTCCACAGAGAGGATTTTTACAAGATTCGCGACATTGGGCATTTCCATTTCCTATTTGATTTTGTCCGGGGTCACATTCTTCATCCGGCCAGCCGGGTACATCGGAATCTAGAGTGCCATTTCCACACTGCACTTGTCCGGATTTACACGTAGCCGAGCAATAGTTTTCTCCCCACTGTGCTTCATGCACATTGCTTTTGGTACGGCAAAAGTCACCGTCGCCACAACAGGTACTTCTTTTGGATGGAGGACACTCGTTACAAGACTCCTCGCTAAAATGACAAATAGAGCCAAGATCACACTCTTCTCCACCTTCTACAGCACCATTACCACAGACTGGAACAGTACACTGATTGGAGCATCCATCACCGTCATCTCGGTTTCCATCGTCACATTCTTCATCGTCTGCTGTACCGCGTTCGAGGTCCATTCCTGAGTTTTGTCGAACACCATCTCCACACCAGCTTGCCTGGCAGTTTCCGTTCCAGCAGAGCACACTGATTCCATCGTCATTATTCGTAATGCACGTATGTGTGGAAGGATCATTCGTATCGAAATTTCTTCCTTGGCCACAGTCACATTGTTCCTGAAGGCCACTTCCAGGATTATTGGTGTTATCAATAACTCCATCTCCGCAGAACCAGTTTTCACAATTTGTTCGGCAGGCATTTTTTTCTGTATCTGAATTATCGTCACTATCATCACATTCTTCTCCACTTTGCTTTATCCCATCGCCACAGGAGGGGAGTTTGCAATCGTTCGAACATCCATCAGTATCATTCGTATTACCATCATCACATTCTTCATCTCCTTCTTTCGCGCCGTTTCCACATTCGGGATCCACTTCACACTTTGATGCTTCGCATGGCGTATACCCATCTGAGCATTGACCATCTTTACAAATGGCAATGTCACATTTCTTGGCACAACCTGTTGAAAAATCTTCCCATGCAAAGCATTCTGAACAATTGGTCGGAGGACAATTTTCATCTGAAGAACAACTTTGGATAGAATTTTTGCTCGCAGCAGAACTACTTCGTGTTATCAGGCTACTAGAGCTGTTTTGATTACTCTCATTACTCTCATTACTCTCATTACTCTCATTACTCTTATTACTCTCATTACTCTTATTACTCTCATTACTCTCATTACTCTTATTACTCTCATTACTCTCATTACTCTCATTACTCTTATTACTCTCATTACTCTTATTACTCTCATTACTCTCATTACTCTTATTACTCTTATTACTCTCATTACTCTTATTACTCTCATTACTCTCATTACTCTCATTACTCTTATTACTCTCATTACTCTCATTACTCTTATTACTCTCATTACTCTTATTACTCTCATTACTCTCATTACTCTCATTACTCTCATTACTTGCAGCACTTTGACTACTTGCAGCTTCACTACTACCGCCTATGTCTCCTGCGTCCCCGTCATCACCATTGTCTCCTGTGTCCCCGTCATCACCATTGTCTCCTGTGTCCCCAGCTCCTCCACCATCACTCCCTCCACCATCATTTCCATCGCATGGTAAGGGAAAGTACTGACAATACCCCTCATTGCCATTTCGAATCCAGCAATAATCTGCTGTACAGGAGTCTCCATCATCACATGATGCAATACTAGCTATATCTCCAGGACAACATTCTCCAGTAATGAATTCACAAATATTATCAAGAACACCCACTTGTCCAAGTTGAGAGATGCTCACAGTAGATACTATCACTACAAGAATTACAAGAATGCCGACTCTGTCAAACATGTTACGCATATAAGTATTTAAATTATAGCAAATTATTAAAAATAAATTTCTTGCCAATAACAAAAAACCCCGTATACACGGGGTTTGATGATAATCAGCTTGTGACTATTTGAGGGTTACCGTTGCACCGGCATCCTCAAGCTTTTTCTTCATCTCTTCAGCCTCGTCTTTTGGAACACCTTCCTTGATTACCTTAGGTGCGCTATCAACTGCGGCCTTAGCTTCGCCAAGAGGGAGACCTGTGATCTCGCGCACTGCCTTAATAGCAGCGATCTTCTGATCACCAGCACCTGTGAGCTCTACATCGTAGTTGCTCTTTTCTTCAGCACCGCCTGCGTCTCCGCCTGCTGGTGCCCCTGCTGCCACCGCGACTGGTGCAGCTGCAGAGATGCCGTACTCTTCCTCCATGAACTTCACTACGTTGTTAAGCTGTACAACGTTGAGTTTCTCGACTGCGTCGATAACGGTTTTCTCCTCTTTGGAGAGTTCGATTGTTGTTGTGTCATCAGCCATGATGGATTAGGGGAATAAAATAAATCGAAATTAAGATTCAGTATCTTCTGATTCAGCAGGAGCTGCCGCATCAGTCTTTGGTTCTTCAGTAGTTGGAGCCTCTTCTTCTGCAGCAGGCGCTGCTTCCTCCGCTGGTTCTGCTGGAGTCTCTGGTGTTTTTACTTCATCTTTTACGAAACCTCCTTTGTCTGCCATCTGATCTAGTGCACGTGCGAATCCTCCAAGTGGAGAAGTACACATGCTAGCAAAGCTGACAAGTGGTGAGTTAAGTATACCGACAAACATACCAAGGAGCTGCTGTCGTCCTGGCATCTTCGCAAGCTCCATAGATTCTTCTGCAGTCAAAAGCTTTCCATCAAATACACCACCTACAAGTGTAACCTTGTCGTGGTCTTTACTAAACTTAAATGCTGCCTGAGCACCAGAGAGAGGATCGTCATAACTCATAATACAAGCGATAGGACCATCAATTTCTTTTGGTTCGATATCAGGCAATCCTGCTTCTTTAAATGCGAGCTTAACGAGTGTCTTTTTCATAACCTTCATCTCGGCACCGTTTTCACGAAGTTGATTACGGAGATCACTTACATCACCAACATTAAGTCCGATAAAGTGACTAAACATCACAGACTTTGCGTCCTTGAGTTTGGTTGTAAGATCTTTAATCTGAGCGGTCTTTTGATCCTTAGTGAGTGCCATGGTACGAAATGGAAAATGGAAAGTGGAAAGTGTTCTAGCGAAAGTCGCCAGTCTTCCGGGACAACCGGGAGACCAGCGAGGTAAACGACACGACTCAGCAAGCCTAAGCCGACTGAACGATGCTGTATACCTCGGAGAGACTAATTTGGGGCCATCAGCCTTGCGCCCTCGGTCTTCGGTCGATAGGGATTTTAATGCAAAGTTTTGTTTTAGCAAGAAAATACGTCTATATTTTTGTATATGCGCCTACTACTTCAAAAAGTTACAGAAGCCTCTGTGTCAGTGGACACCGAAATTATTGGTCAAATAGGTGAAGGATATCTCCTCTTCTTAGGGATTCTCCGTGGAGATACCTCTGCTCAGGCAGAACTCTTGGCACAGAAGATTGTTAATGTCCGCCTTTTTGATGGTAAAGATGGCAAGATTAATGATCAATCCATTATTGATATCAGTGGAAATATCCTCGTGGTTTCGCAATTTACACTGGCCGGAAGACTCGAAAAGGGGAATAGGCCCGATTACAGCCAGGCAGCTCCGCCAGAAGATGCGAAAGTGCTCTATGAGTATTTCATCAGGAAACTTGAACAATTGGGCGTTTTAAACGTCGAAAACGGGGAGTTTGGAGCGCATATGGATGTGAGCCTTATAAATGATGGACCTGTCACGTTAATAATCGAACGCTAAACTTCGGCTAAAACTGGCCAAAAACGGCTTAGAATGGCCAAAAAATGTGAACGATAGCCCTAGGCAGAGGACGTGCACCTCCTTAGAATAGACATCTAATGGCAAGTGTCGCGAGCATTCAGTTGGCCCCAGTTCTCGACCGACTCGGAGAGTCCGGAGCATCGTATGATACAAAGAAATTAGGTGAGGCATTTGCTGTTGCTCAGTCGTCATTTAGTGATGCACCACACTGGACTGGTGAAAGTATTATCAATCATACATTAGGTATTCTGGAGGAGCTTGCTCCTTTCGAACCTGACGAAGATACCGTTCTTGCATGCTTGCTTCATCACGTACTTGAACAAAAGGTGATGACACTTGTAGAGCTAGAGCAGCAATTTGGTCCAAAGGTACGCTCTCTTGTTTCGGGTATTCATCTTCTTTCCCATATCACACTAGAGGGGCGACGCAGATCTATAGAAGATTTACGTATTATGCTTCTCTCTGTTTCTGATGACATTCGTGTACTACTTGTATGCTTATGTGATCGTGCGCACTGCCTAAAGTGTGTTGGTACTATGGATGCTGCTCAAGCAAAGCGCCTCTCACAAGATGTGCTTCAACTCTTTGCACCTGTTGCAGCAAGGCTTGGTATCTACTCACTAAAGCAAAGCTTAGAGACTGCAGCGTTTCCTGTAGTGTATGAACATGATAGTGAGCGCATAGTGGAGCAGTTGAATCGTGTCTATCAAGAGCATCCAAACTTCTTGCAGGAGTCGTGTAAGACGCTGCAGGATTTTTTGGAAGATCAAGGTATTGATGCTGCTGTTGACTCTCGGGAGAAGCAGGCATTTAGCATCTTTCAAAAGATGCGCCGTAAGTCTCTTACAAATATTGAGGACATATACGATCTCTTTGCGTTGCGTGTTATCGTAAATAGTGAAGAGGATTGCTATAGAGTATTGGGTCTATTACACCAACTTGGCCGCCCACTTGCCAATCGCTTTAAAGACTATATTGCGTTTCCAAAACCAAATGGTTACCAAAGTTTGCACACGACATTGGCGGGATTTGCTGACCTTCCTCAAAATTGCATGATGGAGGTACAGGTGCGTACCAGCAAAATGCACAGAGAGGCACAGTTTGGTGTGGCTGCGCATTGGAGTTACAAAGAGGTAGGTGCAACTGCTCGTGCACTCGAAAAAGTACAGCTGCATTCTATGTTGGCAGGCCAAGAGCCTGTCGATGATGAGCAAGAAGGTCAAACTTTTGCGGATCACATCTTTGTCCTGACTCCTCGTGGAGATATTGTGGAACTTCCAGAAGGTGCAACACCGTTAGACTTTGCCTTTAAGGTGCACACAGATCTTGGTCTATTGTTTCGCAGTGCAAACGTAAATGGTTCTATTGTTTCTCTAGATTATCAACTAAAGAATGGAGATGTTATCGAAATCCAAAAGCACAGTAGTCCACAACCTTCTACACAATGGATGCAGATGCTGCGCATGGCGAGTAGCCGTAGTAAGTTGCGACGCTATTTGTATGCACAAGAAAGGCCACATCTTATCTCCGAAGGAAGAGATCTTGTAAATGCCCAGCTAAAGAAGAGGGGTTTGCCACCGCTTACAACAGATCTTTCGGTCTTGCGAGTGTGTGACGGTGAAACGTTGGGGTTCACACAAAGAGAAGATCTGCTGATGAAGATTGGACAAGGAGCTGAGCGTGTTTCGTCACTACCTGGTCGATTGGGACTGATCTCTAAAAAGGAGATTATGATAGATACGCAGCAAAAGAAAGCAGAACCTTCTAAGATTATCCATTCAAAGAGTACTGCTATTGGTATTGATGGAGGCATATCTATGCCTATTCAGTATGCTAAATGTTGTGGCCCACAAGAGTGGCCTCATGCTTCATTGGTTGGAAATATTAATCGTGAAGGAAAAGTCATGATCCACAGGGATCATTGTCGAATGTTTCAAAATACGAACCCAGAGCGAAGAATAAAAGTGTGGTGGAAATAAAAGCGTGAGAGGAAACCGTAGGCTTCCTTTCACGGACTCTCCTTCCCTTCAAAGGAATCACTCAAAGCGGGGGACCTGCTCTTCGCGATGGGGTTTGTTATATAGGTTACGTGACTGGTCGTATTCAGTTTCCTTACTCCAACATTCCTGCGAGCGCCTTTTCTACTTTCTTCTGCCACTTAAGTTGCTCATAAGCTTGAGCACCCTTTTTATAAGCGTCCTCTACTTCTTTGCGTTGGTCCGGAGTTGCTTGGCCTAGGAATCCTTCTACGATTTGATCCATTTCTTCATCTGTTACATCAATAGATTTTTCTTCGACAAGCTTTTGCATTCCAAGCCGTAGCGTAAGGCGTTGCTCTGCTTGTTTCTTCATGTCTGCAAGGACCTCTTCTGGCTTCTTACCAGACTGGGTCATCCATTGCTCCATGTTCATTCCTTGTTGTCCAAGTTGCTGTTCGAATTCACCAACCATCTGACGGGTTTCTTCGTCAATTAGCTCGGCAGCTAGTTCTACTTTTGTGCATTTTGTTAGCTCATCCATAAGTACACGTTCTCTTCGTTGGCTTTCTACAGATAGTTCTTGCTGTTGCATTGATTCTTTAATCTGCTTTTTAAAGTCTTCAACAGACTCTGCTTGCAGTTCTTTTTTAGCAAATTCATCAGTAAGTTCTGGCTTTGAGATTTCTTCTATTTTAATAACAGTAACGTGGAATGTTACAGGTTTGTTCTGTAACTGTTCTGCGTGGTACTTCTCTGGGAAGGTAAGTGTGAACGCTTTTTCTTCTCCCTTCTTTACATCTTTAAGGTTATCTTCAAATCCAGGAATGAGTACTTTAGAACCAATTTCTACCTGATGTCCTTCTGTGCGAATGCCTTCAATTTCTTTATGTTCTTCATCTGTTCCGTGAAAGTTCATTGTAATAAGATCTCCTTCTTTTGCTGCGCGATCTACTTCAGTCATTTTTTTGTTCTTATCGAGCACAAAGTCGATCATCTTTTGGAGTTCTTTTTCATCTACTTCTGGTTCCTTCTTTTCAATCTTGATCTTATCAACACCCTTAAGCGTTACCTCTGGCTTCTCTATGAAGACAATCTTCAATGTAAGAGGCTCTCGGCTTACTGCTTCTACCTGTGGGTGAATAATAGGCTTGATATCTTGTTCTTTAATAAGCTTCTCAAATGCAGGTGGTAAAATGTGGTGTACCGTTGCTTCGAATAGCTTTTGAGGATCAATCTTTTCCTTTGCTTGATCCATAGGAACGTTTCCTTTGCGAAATCCAGGTAGCTCAATTTCACGACTAAGCTCGTGGAGAGCTTTTTGCTCTGCAGGAGCAATTTCTGCTTCTGTAAAGGTGACAGTACATTCTACGCGTCCTCCTTTAAGCCGTTTGACGTCTGGACCATCTGACATTGGCAAGAGCTTACAGGAAGTGTTGTGTGTGGTAAGCGATTTTTATGCCTTTTTCTTCCAGTATACGAGGAGCGGAGTTGCGAGGAAGAGAGAGCTGTATGTTCCGATTATGGCTCCGGTAATGAGTGTCAGGACAAACCAGCGAATACTCTCAGACCCTAGAACAAAGAGGCAGCTTAACATGATCAATGTAGAGACTGATGTGTTGATAGAACGTGTAATACTCTGGCTAAGGCTTTTATCTGCAATTTCAGAGAATTCTTCTTTGCGACCTTGCTCGGAGAGGTTATCGCGAATACGGTCGAAAATAACGATAGTGTCGTTAACGGAATATCCAAGAATAGTGAGGAGCGCTGTAATAAAGAGGGTATCGAACTCAAATGTAGTAACTTGGCTAATAATAATAAAGATACCGACGGTAATCAGCACATCGTGAATTAGTGTGACAACCGCAATGATTCCAAATCTCCAAGGGGAGAGCTTGCGTGGGATTTTTCTAAAGGCAAAAGCAATGTAGAGCACGATGGCAATGGCAGCGATGCCAAGAGCCCAGAAACTTCTCTTTTTGAGGGATTCTCCAACTGTTGGCCCAATTGTTGTGAATTGTAGCTCTTTTATTTGTCCGAGTTCGCTGCGAAGATGTAGCTGTAGCGCAATGTGCTCATCGTTACTGATATCGCGCATTCGCATGAATACGGTGTTACTCTTTGTCTTTGAGAGCGCTACGTTTCCAAGTGGATTTTCGCTTTCAAAGGTAGCTAGAGCGTCTTCGACGTTACTTTTATCAATATCATCTGGAAGGCGAATTTCTATCATGGTTCCACCAGTAAAGTCGATACTCATCTTAGGCCCTGGCACAAATAGAAGCACTACACTGGTAAGCACGAGTGCGCTGGAAAGCCCTAGGAAGAATTTGGCTGGTTTGAGTAATGACATATCGGTAGGGGAGAGTAATGGTTTTATCGGAGGAGATCCAGTAGTTGTAATGGAATTCTAGATGATCCTATAGTTGTAGAGCGTATTTTTCCATCAAGGTTGGATACAAAATACACTGAGCCAGTGCCGAATTTGGAGGAAACCTCTTTTTGCTGCAATCCCAGAGAAGGATAAAACGGTTCTAGCTGGGAAAGATCAAGTAGCGTCCTCGTGGTTACGCGTTCTTGATGTACGTTACGTTGATGTTGTATGGCATGGGCAACATCTGCACGTGTTGTTCCAATGATAAATGCATTTGATTGTGTAGCAGTGACCATTTCTTTGTGGCTTCCTGCAAGACTAGTGCTACGTACTAGCCAGCCCTCTTCTGCGCGTTGGTTGCGTTCGATCATTGTAGGGTCATGGCGAATATCAATAGAGCTAAAACGCTTATCCAATACACGTTTTGTTATTTTTGATGATGGAAGCGTGCGTTCGTATTCTGCGTGTAGCCTGTCGAGTATGCTGTGTAGAGATTTTGTTTCTTGCATGGATCCACTAAGCAGTATATTCAAAACTCCTCCTGATGCACTGAGTTGTACGCTTGAAGGTTCTTTTAGAAGTGGAAGTATGTCATATTGCAGACTGATATTTTTACCGTAGGTATGTACTGCTTCTTGTAGTAATCCTTCGAGGACAATTGCATCATCTTTCTGAAGACTTTGTTGTAAAGAACGGAATGATGCTTGTCCATTACCAAATGCGAAGACAGCAAAACTGTCTGGCATTTCTGGAATCGTGGTCGGTGCTTTCTTTGCAATGAGTGCATCACTGATGTGGCGTACTGAAATATCATTATCGATATACCAAAGTGCAACGCCAGAGCTTTTTGCAACAAGAAGTGCTTTGAGTACATCAGCAAATAAAGACGCACCTTGTGGAAATAGAGAGGCACTGAGAAATGCCCATTCTGTCTCTGTGCTCGCATGTGTTTTTAGTGTGGAAAATGTAACGTCTGAGCTTAATGGCTGCTCGTGTATTCCTATTAGGTCACGTGCTTCTACATTATCTACCTCAAGGATATAGGGGCCAATAGAGCCATCACTTTGTTTGGCATCTCGGATAAATTGCACTGCAGCAGCACCATCTGGAGTGGTAAGGATAACGATTGCCTCTGCTTCGTTACTCTTTATGTCAGAGAACTCTTTTAGAGATCTTTCAGATGGATGGAAGAGGATTGCCTGAACCTCAGAGACTGGGACAAAGTCTGCAGGGTCTCTACCAAAGACTCCCACGCTTCGAATAACACCAAACAGGGCTGCAATTATCAAAGCACAGCCTGCCATGGCAGTGACAATGAGAATAGATGTGCGAAGCAAGTGATTCATAGTATGGCCATATCTTACATTAAGGAGAGAATAGGGAAGTTCTCTGTATAACAAATGTATTCATAACATCGTTCTACTCTACGTCTATTTGGTTTGATTGCGGAGATAGTCAAGACCACGTAAGATAGTCTGATTTGCTTCGAAAGACGTAAATCAGATACAAAAACACACAAACGACGGAGGACGCTCCGTCACCCCACACAAATACTGATCCTTAAAAAACACCAAAACAAACAGTAAAAGAAACTGGGAGGGCAATGTGCATGAAATCGTGCTTACTGCCCTCTCTGCTCTGTGATGTCGTCTTATAGGTGAGAGGTTGCTCTATAAGATGCTTCCCTTAATTCTCTATGGTTCCCTTAGCTCACGCTTTGTCTTGGAGCCTGTCCCAGAGGACTCGTCGGGTAGCGAGTATAAATGAGATACCGTAACAAGGCAGGAGTTCGGGATTACCTCATCTCACCTTGTCTTTCACAAGCTCGCGACTCCCTTCTCTTAGAATAGTTGCAGAAAGCTACCGAAGGACATTCAAATCAAAGAAGGCCAGAGTGTATAAGTTCTGGTCTTCTTTGCCATTCATGAGGGACAAACCTGCGGTTTTTCCCTCATGGGCTCCCTTTTCCCTTTCAAAGGGATCACTACGCGCGGGGGACCCACGCTTCGTGATACGGTTTTTATATAGGGTGAGGTTATTTTTTTATAGTGCTAACAATTTCTCCTTCACTCCGGGAAGGGAGGGGTTCATTTCCAATGCTTTTTCGAGGGCGGCTTTTGCCTCTTCCTTTTTTTCGAGTTGCAGAGCTACTGTTCCGAGCAGCTCGAATGCTTTTGCGTTTTTAGGCCAAAGCTCTGTTGCAAGTTCGGCCTTTTCCATAGCTGCTTCTGCACGGCCTAGTGCTGCTGCTGCCGTGACAAATCCTTGATAGCTTTCGAACGTAGCATTTGGGTCATTTGTTAGTGCTTCGTATTGATCTAAAGCAAGTCCTGCATTCCCTATCTCTAACGCATATCTTGCAATCAGTCTTCGTACTTCGCCCTGTGGAACGAATCCATTTGTTAGTGCGTACTCAAAGAAGGTGATGGAATTTTGGTATTCATGAAGATCTGCATACGACCTTGCAAGGAAGTATTGGATCTCTGGTTTTTGCGGGTCTAGTGAATACGCTTGCTCTAGAGAAGCCAATGCTTGCTCTGGTCGTTCGGTAGTGAGTTCGCAGTATCCTTGGACGACCCATGCATCGCGGTAATCATCTTTTGATGAAGTGACTTGTATTAGTAATGGCAAAGCCAATTCACACTCTTGTACTTGGGCAAGTGCCCGAGAGACGAGTGTTATAAGATGAATATCAGAACCACTTGGGAAGAGGTCAAATTCATCGTATGCCGCGTTGAGTGTGCGTGCATAGCTTCGTAGTACAGGATCCCATCCGTTGATCGTTAGGGCTAATTCTTGAATAGCACGTTGGTGGCTTCCTTGAATAATGGAAAGTAGTGCAAGCCCGTAATGCTTTTGAGGAGAATCCTCTGCACTCTCTAGGACTTTGCTTGCATCAACTAATTCTCCTGCTCGCAATTTAATAATGACTTCGAGTAGCAATACATCTTCGGGTCTAGCACCTGCACTTTTAAGCTGCTTTAGTGTGGAGCGTACCCCTTTCATATCTCGTCTTTGAAGTTGCGCCTTAGCAAGTTTCCGTAGAGATGGTAAACCTCCACCACTTTTTACAGACTTCTCGTATTGCTCTTGTGCTTCTTGCCATTCTCCGCGAAGGGCGAAGATATCTCCCTGTCGTAGGAATAATAAAGATGCGTCATCACTATCAAAGGGGATTTCGCTTATTGTTGGCATTGGTGCTCCTAGTAATTCTGTATCAGCAAATTGCTGTCCTCCAAGTTGTAATGTGGATTGTGTGAGCTGCCACCATAGAAAAGACATCAATAGGCCTGCACATATTGAGGCTAGTAAGACTGGAGCGATAATACGAGTAGGAATTTTCATAATTGACTAGTGGTAAGCCTATCACTCTTTAGAGAAAGTTTGAAAGGTTTGTTATGTTTGAAAGGTTTGTAAAACAAATAATCAGTTCAACTTTCCAAACATTTCCAACTTTTCAAACCTATTCTACCGTAGGGCTTAGTTCCCCATCTTCACTCGAAGCAGCGCCAACTGATGCTTTTGCTGCTGCATCTGCTACATGTTTTGGAATGACAGCTTCTATTGATCCCCAAGTTGCTTCGATGTCTGATGGCACAAGTACGGTAACCTGATCGCCAACTTCTGCTCGGTAAAATGTTACTGATGCCAAAAGCACACGATAGACTTTTCCTTCTGCAAGGAGTTTGTACTGACCATCTTCTTGAATCAGAACTCCCATGACAGTTTTTCTGTTTATAGGAGCAATCTGTTTGTAGATGAACTTTCCTTCGTCGGTAATAGTAAGCTTCATGCCGTCGCCTTCAACAAGCTTACTTTTGGATGCGTAGTTTGCAGGGATTGGGTAACCCTGTCCTTCGCCATCAATCATATTTTGACCATCAAATATCCCTTCGACTACTTTTCCTTCTGCGCTAACAGATGCAGCTCCTGATGTAGCATTAGCCCTCGCTGTGTGACGCTCTTTATCTGTATCAACAATACCTGTGAGCTCTCTCATAAGAGCATGAGCTGTTTTTAGTGATGCAGAAGCGCTATCGATGAGCTCTTGTATTTGGATAAGTTTGTCGTCTGACATGGCAATTACAGGGAAGTTGAAGTGACGTTGAGATCTTTTGATTCTAGCCGTCCTCTGATCTCAGTGTCTGTTAGAAGTGCGGTTTGGGACCCAATAGATCCGACTACACTTGCAGCATTTATAGTACCTGTTTTCAGTGCATCTGGCAATGTAAATCCTGATAGGAGACCCCAGGTAACACCGGTTCCAAATGCATCTCCAGCGCCTGTTGTATCTAAGATCTTCACTCCAGAAATCACTGGACATTTGTAGATTGTATTGCCATCAGAAGCTGTTACTCCATGTGAGCCATTCGTAATAGCTACGTTTGCTACCCCTGCTGTAATTAATGTATGTATTGCCTCTTCGGTGGTCTCCTTTTTTGTAAATGCTAAGGCCTCTTCTTTGTTTAGGAGAAGAAGGTCTGTGTGGCGGAGTAGGGCACTGTTATTTTTTAGCTCCATACCCTTATCTATTTGGCATCCACCGGGGTTCCATGTCAGCTTAGCCCCTCCTTTTACTGCAAGCATTTCCAAGATGTCATCTTGGATTTCACAGCTGTCTTCTTGAATATGATTGAGGTAAACCCAGTCCATTTCTGCGAGTATATCTTTATCAAATGTTACGTCGTGAAGGTGGGTATTGGTTCCTGATTCATACAGAATTACACGCTCACCACTTGTTCCAGATAGGATGATCGAAAAGCTACTTACTTCATCTTCTACAATGGTAATGCAGCCCGTATCTACACCTTCTTTTTTTAGGGTTGTTAAAATCTTTTCTCCCCACTGATCTGAGCTGACGATTCCTTCGAAGCATGCATCACATCCAAGTCTAGAAAGTCCTACAGAGGTATTTGTTGCTCCACCTCCACACGTTTCTATAAGTTCTTCTACGCGAATCTTTGCACCGAGTGGTAAAGCAAAGGATTGCTCTTCTGCGCATTCATGAACCGTACCCTTCGGCAATCGCACGAAGAGGTCGTAGGTAGCACCTCCGATGGAGAGTGTTTTCTTTCCCATAGCACTACAGATGGTACCTTGGTCCTGCTCCCTGTTCAAAGGCCATTATTGTTTGCTGTCCCTTTCGACGTCGTAGATACAGGTGATACATGTATGCACTCGCAGCTAAGGTGCTCCAGAGCATCCACATTGGAACTCCTTCGTTAGAAAGGGGCATGTCCTTAACAGGACGTGGAGTTGGAGGAACACTTGCTCTCAAATCAAATGGTACTGGGTCTGATGTCCCAGCAGTAAATCCTGCTCCGATAGGAGTACCTTGTCCTGTTGCAGCAAGGTCTTCCAGTGCTTCACCTGTTGTGGTGATTGGTGTGAGTTTTAGGTGATAGGTTACCCCGTTCATCAAGTCACGAAGTGTAAACGCTCGCAGTTCTCCGTTGAGTGTTTTCTTTTCTACTTCTACTTCTCTGCTTGGGTCATCCAAAGCTTCGATTTCAGTGCTGTATTCCAAGATGAATTTTGCTAGAGGAATTTCTTGCTGTAATGAAGACCACTCAATGAATAGCGATCCGTCACCAGGTGTTACTTCAAGCTTCACTCCAAGTACTGTAGCGTTTGCGATCTCACTCTTCTCGGAACTCTCTCGCAAGCCTTCTAAGGCTGTTACTCCAAAGTAGTACACCGTTCCAGGACGCAGTCCCGCTACTGTTGCAGCAGCAGTTGGCCTGTCTGTATCGAGTGTGTAGATAAACTCATCTGGTGCTGTTCCTACGTAGATGCGGTATGCATCGATGTTATCATCTGTAATAGGATTCCAGCTTAGAGCAATGGCATTAATCTGTGCCTCTGCTACCACGCTTTGAACTTGTGGTAGCCCACGCAAGCCCACAGGGAGTATTCCAGTTTTCTGTGCAGCGTTTCCTTGTGCATCTGTTGCAGTGATGACTGCGTCGTAAGACCCTGCTACTGGTGCTGTCAGTAACATCTGATACTTTCCAGAGCTAGGATCTGTATTTGTTAGTACGTACTCTTCTTCGTTGAATACGATGGTGATGTCTGCAAGTCCCAGTTCTGATTCTACAATAACGAGAACATCAGTTTCTTCGATAGGATTCTCTGGTGTAAAGCTAATAGAGGTAATCTCTGGTGCAGTGACATCAATAGAGAAGGTTACTTCTGACTTGTTTTGTGGGGTATCTTTATCTTCCACTGTAATCAGCTGTTCGACTGTGGATGCATCCAAAGGAACAGTGATAGAGAAGTTACCTTGGCGGTCTGTTTCTCCTTCGATATTTTCTTTTCCACCCATAATGACAATATTGATAAATGCAGGACCACTTCCTTCGACAAGTACTTCTGTCTGATTAAAGAGGTCGCCATTTCTTGGGTTCGTAATCGTCATTTTTTGATCGGGTTGCTGTAACACTTGTTTTTGTGTGACATCAACGTCCAATCTTCCAAGGGCTTGTGATAGGTCTGAAGGGATTTCGTCTGCACGTTCTGTTAGTACCATTTGTCGTCTTCCATCAGAAGAAAATTTGAGTCCTAGTGTAAACATCTTGCGGCCTTCATCTTCGAATCGAAAGTCATATACTCCAAATGAAGGGAGTGTTGCATTAGAGTCTGTCGTTGCTAGGTATGCTGTACCAATAAAGTCATAGTACGGGTCGCCATATTGGTCGACTGCAGTAAGCAACATACTTTCTGCTTTGTGCTGTTCCATTTCTATTACATTGATAATTGCACCATTCAAATCTACCTCTTGTTTTGGCTGTTTTCCGATTACTTCGATGTTGATGTGATCAAATCGTGGTGGGTCATTAAGCTGAGCACGGAACTGGTTTCCTCCAAGTACACTGGCTGAGTAAGGATTTCCTCGGTAGAACTGTTGGCTTACTTCTGTTTGTGTAGAGTAGGCAACTGGCCCTCCTACAGCATCTTTAAGATCTCCTGCTGCAATTGCTAACGCGCTCTGTAATGTGTCTCCAGAAATAAGATCAATAGCACGTAGCGCAATGCTTCCGGGGAAGGCTGCACGAACGAGGAATTGCTGCTCTCCATATATATCAGTCTCACGTGTGATTGCTTGTACAAGATCATCTGTTCTACTAGAAATCAGTTCTGTAGAGCGACCAGACAGCGCATTACCGAATCGATCGGTAAGTACTACGGTAACGGTCATCTCTTCTCCTACGGCAAGGTTTGTCTTTGGAGCATCAATAAAGCTCGCAAGGAGGTCTACGCTATCTGGATGTACGGTGAGTGATCCGTTTGTGGATCCATCAACTGTAAGATCGTATGTACCTGCAACCTGTAGATCGTTTCCTGCTACCCATGTATGTGCGATTCCTTGATCACCTACATTAAGCGTATGTGAGAAGGTATCTCCAACAGGGGAGTGAATTGAAAGATGCGTTTGCGTTCCTGGTACTAGGCCTTCGATAACTACTTCTGTTGCAAGACCTGCAACAGAATCGAGTGCATCAATCGAGGCTGCCTGTAGCCCCATAGGGAGCAACATAAGCGCAGTTGTAAGTAGTGTGTATGTTTGTTTTCTCATAAATCATAATATTCTACCATTATTTGGCATTTTGCTCAATTCTTGGGGTACTTCTATAACAATATTTCAGAATTTGTCTACTTGGATATTTTCTTGAATCCTCAGTGCACTTGGTACCTTCCTAACCTTTGTCTATGCTATGGCCACATGCGTAAGTCACTTTTTCTTCTTTCGGCGAGCTTCCTCCTTGTTTCTTGTGGAGGGGGATCTAGCAAAGGAGTTGCGTGTGATCAGCGGTATTGGGATGGAACCATGGGAACATGCCTTCCAGAAAAATGGGAGATCTTAAACACAGAGACGCTTAGGCAGCGCGGTGTACCAGAGGAGACTATTGCTGCATTCCAGTCATCAGAATCGTTTTCTGGTCAGTTTCCGACGGTAGCAATAACCCGCGAGCGTTTGGCAAGTATCGTAGATCCTGCACAGTACAGCAGTGCAAATATGCGTTCTGTAGAAGTGTTAGATGGCTATGAGCATGTTGATACACGAGAGTTTAATGTTGACGATAGCAAGGTAAGCTTACATATTTTTACAGGCCAGCCCATAGAAGGAGAGCCACGGAGAAGGTTCTATCAAGTAAGTACAACCACAGGAGATACGGGATACACCATAACAGCAGTTACTCCTCTTTCTATTACCAAAGATCTCGATGAGAGTATTTTGTTGATCCTCGGAGAGGTGACGTTTATAGAGCCTGTAAAAGAGAAAGAATAAAAATACATAGAGGAGTGGATAGTCGATAGTGGGTTTGCTAGTATTCAATGCGCAAATGGTGCCGTAGCCAAGTGGTAAGGCAGGGGTCTGCAAAACCCCCATGCGCGGGTTCGAATCTCGCCGGCACCTCCATCTTTTTAATCTATTTCTATTGCCCCTTTTTTCTTGATAAAAAAGGGACGAAAAAATCAAGGCGAGTGCAGACTCGTGCGAAGCAATAATAGATAGAATGTTCCTGTGCGCGCGTTCAACCAAGTTCCCTTTGGGACTTGGCATTCACACGCTACATCAGAAGTATTAGCGTATTCTTCGCCCTCAAACATATGCACTCGCCAAATATTGCATAGCGTTTGTCATGCCACTGTAGTGTGGACGAAGATGACTCTACGTAATAATCAATATAGTGACGCAGTGCTAAGCGGCGAAGCCGACTTAGTCCAGGAGCGCACATTCTGTACTCTTTTTATTGCTTCGTTTACATCAGTGGCTAAGATTTTTGGTAACTTTTCATCTTTGAAAAGTTGCAAATATTACCCAAACGTCAGTAGTTCTGGTGCGAAGATCATCAGCATTCCGAGTGCGTACATAAGAAGACCTCCGAAGATCAGTGTGAAGCGGCGGTACTTTGTAGTCATTCCTGTTGCGTGCAGTGTGTAGATAGCGATGGCAAAAATTACCATATCGTCGATCATATACATCAGAATAAAGAGTCCGATGTATCCATATCGTGCAAGGTTCGTGATGTCATTAAAGGCGAGTATCTGTGTAAAGACTGCCGGAAGCCCTGCGGTACACACAAGCTCTATCATATTGACTGAGACTGCGAGGACAGAGACGCCTAGGATCAACGCTGGCCATTGAGTGATCTGCATGATCGATTTCATTTTGGCGATTGTTTTTTGGCGAGAGCTAAGGTTACGTACATTGCAAACGTTCGGGTCTTTTCCAAAGGCTTCGTATAAATAGAATCCACCTCCGCCAATCGCGACGATACCAATAACTTTTTGTACCCAGAAGTTGTAGCCAATCATCAGGAATACATTCAGCCATGCAGCAATGAAGAGGTAGTAGACAGCCCCACTTATAAAGAGGAATGTTCCACCAATAATCCATATCTTCTTTTTGTCGTGGGTATTTATGAGAAGTGTGAGCAATGTGATGAGTACCCACATCGCACATGGGTTGAATCCATCGAGGAAACCAAGAAGGAGACTAAGGGCTGGAAGGCTAAGAAGAGTTAGGTCTGTCTTTCCGATAAACCAAAGGTCTAGGGTGTATTTATCGAGATCTGCTTCGCAGTCTTCTGTACAGGTTTTTCCTGCTGCTGTGACGTCCACTGTTGTAGTGCTTTTCACAAAGTCTTCAAAAGAAAGACAGCCTTCTTTTTTGTCTTTACATGCAGAGAGCCTGGCGACAATCGCTTCCCCGTGTTCGTCGGTGTCGTATCCTTGGCTTACCGTTCCATTAATAACAACAGTTGGTACCCCTTGGTTGAGTGCGGTTGCACGTTGCTGCAGGTCCGAGAACTTTTTCTGAGCATCAATTTGGGTTACTTCATAGTACTGCACAGCAAGATCATGCTCCTTGGCATACGCTTCGAATGCTGCACAATGTGGGCATCCATCTCGTACAAATACAACAATATCAGCCCCTCTTGTTGAGTGGTACCCCTCTTGCATTATCGTTGTGTCAGTTACACGATCCGGAAAAAGAAAACCGAGTGCTACAACTGGAATAAAGGCCAAAGTCATGAATGTGAGGATGCGTTTCATACCCGTATGCTACAGCAAAAATACCTTGCATACAAAAATTGATCGGAGTAGCGTTGATTGTCATGGGAATCGTTACACATGCAGATGGTACAGATGTTCAGACCCCAGAGTATTTGAGCCATCAGGTCTCATTGATGGGGCAGAATGCAGAACAGCTACTAGATACTGGTGGAGAGAAAGGCCTTCTAAATGCTGAGGATTGGATGAATCTGAATTTCGTTTCGCATAATGGTATGGAAAACATCCCCGCTTTTCAGTCTGTTAGAAAGAATCCAATGGTCAGTTATCTTCTAGAGCAATGGATACGTAGGTATTCTTCGATTTTCGGAGTACTTGCGCGCGTGGAAGAGCAGCCACTAGAGCAGGTTGAGGCAGAAGTTGCTGCTTTTCAGTATCAAATAAATGAGAAGATTGGCGAGCTTCGGTACTTTTGGAGTGTTCATACTGGTCAGTCTTTGCCTTTACAGGCTGCTCTAGAACAAGTTCGATGGAACGGACCTAGCGTAAAACCTATTATTGAAAATTTTGAAACAGGTGAAGTTACGCATTATTTATCTGTTGATGCATTGTTTCCACATGTTGTTCATAAAGACGATTTTTGCGATCTTATGTTTGATTCGAATCATATCTCTGTAACTATTCTCCGAGTGGAAATTCATGATAAGGCAGTGGATGCTGTAAAAAGAGAGCTTGCCATTTATCCTCAATAATAGTACAATCCTTGAAATATTATGGACTCTCAGAACCCTATTCTACCGGCTTCAAAAGATCCGAAAGATTTTGTGATCGCAACCATTGGAAGTCACTCCGCATTGCAGATTTTAAAGGGTGCGAAAGATGAAGGGTTTAAAACACTCGCCATCTGCAAGAAGGGGACAGAGCGTGTATATAACGAGCGTGGATATAACGTTGCAGACGAGATTATCACTGTAGATTCTTTTGAGGATTGGAACGAAGAGCTAGAGCAGGAGCTTATCAAACGTAATGCCATTATTATTCCTCACGGTTCGTTTATTGCATACATGGGACACGACAGAGTCCAAGCAATGAAGTCTATGTACTATGGAACGAAAGAGATCCTCGAGTGGGAGAGCGACCGTACTATGGAGAGGCAATGGATGGAGAAGTCTGGATTGCAGCTACCACGTGTGTTTAAAGATCCAGAAGAGATCGACAAGCCAGTTATCGTAAAGTTCCACGGTGCAGGTGGAGGGTTTGGATACTTTGTTGCGAAGTCTCCAGAGCAGTTCTGGGAGGTGAAGAACAAGAAACACCCGGATAACAATGACTACGCTATTCAGGAATACATTGTTGGAGTGCCAGTCTACGCACACTTTTTTCAGTCTCCTGTTACAGGAGAGCTCGAAATTATGAGCTTCGACAAGCGATACGAAAGTAATGCAGATAGCATCGGACGTATAAAAGCAGAGGACCAGTTGGCAGCAAATATTCATACCAGCTATACCATTGTTGGAAACATTCCAATCGTTGTACGAGAGTCGCTTCTGCCAAAGTTCCTCGAAATGGGAGAGAACGTGGTGAGAGTTAGCAAAGAGATTACGAAGAACGGTAAAGGACTGTTTGGACCATTCTGTTTAGAATGTATCGTCACTCGAAAACTAGAGATCTTCTGCTTCGAGATTAGTGCCCGCATTGTTGCTGGTACGAATCCATTTGTGGAAGGTTCGCCATACACAGCGTTAAAGTACAGCGTTCCTATGAGTACAGGCCGACGCGTCGCACTCGATATCAAGCAGGCAATTGAAGCAGATAGACTTTCAGATATTCTCGGTTAGTTATGGATATTTCTTCTATTCTCAAAGGCTACGACACATCGGATATTACAGTTGGTGTTCTTGGTGGTCATAGCGCACTCGATGTATCGCATGGTGCGAAACAGTTTGGTTTCAATACTGTCTGTATTGCACGAGAAGGAAGAGAGAAGACGTTTGAAAAGTATTACAAAACAAACGGGGAGAAGGGGTGTATTGATACTGTTATAGTAAAAAAAGATTTTGATGGTGTACTCGATGCAGACGTCCAAGGTAAGCTAAGAAAAATGAATACAATCTTTGTACACAATAGATATTTTTGGGTCTACTTTGATGACTTCTCTCAGGTAGAAAATAATTTTGAAGTTCCGATCTTTGGCTCACGAACATTGTTGAAGATTGAAGAAAGAGATCAGCCGTATAACCAGTATCACCTTTTGCAAGATGCAGGTATTCGCACACCGAAGATCTTTGCCAAAGCAGAAGATATCGACAGACTATGCCTCGTCAAAGCTGCAGAAGCAGAACGCAGTTACGAGAGAGCATTCTTCTTGGTAAAAGATGCTGCAGATTGGGAGAAGAAAGGTTCGGCTCTCGAAGCAGAAGGAAAAGTAGCAGCTAACTGGAGAGAGGCAACTATAGAAGAGTTCGTTATCGGAGCACCGGTTAACTTTAACTATTTCTACAGTCCACTCACTGGAGAACTAGAGCTTATGGGGACTGATACACGTCGGCAAACAAACCTTGATGGTTTCCTTCGTATGACTGCGGACCAGCAGTTAGAAGCGTTGGAGCACGTACCTATGAAGATGATTGAGACCGGGCACATTGCATGCACAGTGAAAGAATCAATCCTTGAGAAGGCATTCGATATGGGCGAGAAGTTTGTTGCACAGTGTAAGAAGCTTCCGCGAGACTTGGACCCAAGTGGCAAAGGAATGATCGGACCGTTTGCATTGCAAGGTGCAGTAGTTGCAGAAGAGGGAAAAGAAGACATTGTCATCTTTGATGTAAGTTTTAGAATCCCAGGATCTCCAGGTATTAGATCTACTCCATACTCAGGATATCTCCACGGAGAGGCTATGAGTGTAGGGGAGCGCATTGCTCTCGAAATAAAGGCTGCTGTAGAGTTAGATGCAGTCGAAAAGATAGTAACCTAATCATATTACCCACCTTCGCATTCTCAAAAGTGCTGGAATCATCGAGCATAAGAAGCGAGGCCTGTATGTGACCTATCGGCTCAGTCTGAAGCAGGAAGAGTCTGTGAAGAAAGTAGTATCTCTTTTGTAGATACCAAGGATTTTTTTGATTTTCACCTTTGCAAAAGCAATTCTTTGCTTATACTACCTCTGGTTCGGGGCTGTAGCTCAGTTGGGTCGAGTAGCCAGTAGGCTACGAGCTATATAACAAAACACTGTGCTCTGACCATCCAAGACTAGTATCATCATCGTAGACCGTTACCCGTGGGGCTGTAGCTCAGTTGGTTAGAGCACCTGCTTTGCAAGCAGGGGGTCAGGAGTTCGACTCTCCTCAGCTCCACCATTTTCTACTGAAACGCACCTCCTACTAAGAAGAAGAGGGGTGCGAAGAAGATATCGGTTGTACCTGTAAGAGAGGCAATGGACCAGAAGAAGATGAATACTGCACTGATAACAATGAGGTTATAGACCCCACCGACGTATTTCATCCAGTCAGCGTTACCAACAGTATCACCGATTCGTTCTCGGTATTTAATCATGAAGCCGGCGACGACCATTGCACAAAGCTTTAAGAACCACATAAGTGAAGTGTAAAGAGGAAAGAGGAAAGAGGAAAGTGGAAAGAGGAAAGTGGAAATCGAGGGAATCAAAGAAATCAAGGAAAACAAGGATCCTCGATTTCCTCGATTGCATTTATTTCTTTGATTTCCTTTCTATTAAAGAACACCATCAAGTTCCTTTTTTACATCTTCTTTACTCTTGGCACCAACAAAGGTGGCAACTGCTTCTCCACCCTTAAAGATAATAAAGGTTGGAATGCTCATGACACTGTTTTTTCCTGGTACTTCAGTGTTTTCATCAACATTCATCTTTACCACTTTTACTTTACCTTCGTATTCACCAGCTAGTTCATCAATAATCGGAATCATTGCTTTGCATGGTCCACACCAAGGTGCCCAGAAGTCTACGAGAACAGGGATATCAGATTTGAGGACTTCTGCGTCGAAGTCTGCGTCGGTAATTGCGTTGGACATGAGTGATGGGGTGAATTGAGTATGGTGATTGTATGGGTTGATATGATCCAGTGCAACAGTTGTCGGTTTCCAGTTGTCGGTTATCGGTGAGGTGGCTTACAGTTCTGACAACCGAGAACCGATAACTGATAACTAATCTTCTTTTCCCTCCAAAATCTCCTTCGTAATCTTCTTTCCTATCTCTACGGCAGGTTGACCATAGGGATCAATACGGTAGAGCTTTCCGAGGAGTACAACCTCGACAAGAAAGAGGTAGAAGAGTTGGCCAAGATGATAGGCATCCAGCTTTTGCAGGCCAATAGTAACGTGAGGCCTTTTGGCTTGAGTAAGAGCACTGCTGGTTCCTTGGTAACAAGCATCAAGCAAGTCCCCGTACTCTTTTCCGGCGATGTAGCTAAGAGAATCATCGACTTCATCTGGAACAGTAAATGATTCTTTTTCGATCTCTCGAATAAAGATGTGCCACTGCTTCCTTGGGCCTGCCATCCATTGCTGAAGCAGGCTGTGCTGGTCTTGTGTACCAATGGCAGCCAGTGGAATTGGATTATTGGTTTCTACTTTTCCAAGGCTCTCTGCAATCAGTTGTTGGTTCCATCTTGCTATGGATTCAAGTCGTTGTGAGTACGGCATGATGACGCGCACTTTATAGTCTCGTTTGGTATCCAAGAGAAACTGCGCAGCCGAAAGCATAGCTGCTGGGTTTTCATCAGGGATGTTATTGCTACAACTTACGTCTAGATCTTTGGCACCTTGCACAAACTGGTCTACGTCTCCTCCAAGAAGTGCAATAGGCAACAGTCCTACTGGAGTAAAAATGGAGTAGCGTCCTCCAACTCCGGAAGGAATCGAAACCATACGAATGCCATTCTCTAGACAAAAGCTTCTTAGGTTTCCATCCTTTGGATCCGTTACACCAATGCAAAAGTCTCCTGCCTTTGTTCCGTGTGCTTCCTTGAGGCGTTTCCAGCAGTGAAAGAACACACTCATAGGTTCTAGTGTTGCCCCGGACTTGCTTACAACAACGAGGAGTGCGCTTTTCCAATCTACAATTTTGTCGTACATCTTTAGCATGTACGGGTCTATCGTATCGAGTAGTACAAACTCTGGTGTGTTAGGGGATTCGAATACTTCTCGCATTACCTTAGGGCCTAGTCCAGATCCTCCTATTCCTACCCAGACAATGTTTTTAATTTTTTGCTCAGATGCAAATGCAGCAATCTCTTTTACTTTCGCAATTACTTCTTCGTTATTTGGATCTTCTGTCCATTCATGTTCGCCTTTCTTTCTCTCTTTATTAAAGTCATCGATGTATCGACGCAAGCTTGTAAGAATGGCAGAGAATTCTTGTTCGGGAATACCGCTACTTGGAGTAATGGCTTTTCCCATTGCGGAGCTGATGTCGAGTTGAAGCATAGTAGTAAGGTTAGAGGGATCGTATTGCTGCAGTTATTCGTTCTTCCGTGGTTTCAAGTTCCTCTGGAAGATTTTTTAAGACATTGAGAATGGAATTCGTATCATATCCAAGATTTTTGAGTGCATCAATAGCATCACTATCTGTTATCCCAGCTACTAATCCCGAACTACTAGTCCCAAAGATGTCAGGTTGCTTCTCTGCGAGCGACTTGAGATCTAATAGTAATTTCTCCGCAGTCTTTTTTCCAATACCTTTTACACTAGTCAGAAGTTTTGGTTCTTGCGATCCGATAGCTTGCATTAGCAAGCTTTTAGGGACAGCACAGAGTTCCAAGGCGTGCTTGGGGCCAATACCATTCATCGCAATAAATCTCTGAAAGAGCGTACGTCCTGTTTCGTCTAAAAACCCAAAGAGATCGAGTCGATCTTCTCGTACATAGGTCAAAATACAGAGAGTAGCTTCTTTTCCTTCTTTAAGCTCATCCCATACATTCATAGGCACAGAAACACCATATCCCACTCCATTGACATCTACAGTCACTTTTTCTGGTGCCAGCCGATGGATACTACCGCGAAGATGAGAGATCATAGGAGAAAAGTATAGCAGATTTAGAGGAGTTCAAAAATCTTGTGTTTTCTGCTATAATAAGGAGAAATGTACATCTATAACCGATTACCGATTGTTGCAGCACTTTTGCTCTTTATTGTCCCTTCAGCGGGGATACAGATGACAGCGAGTCTTATCACAAGAGATCAGACGTCTGAACAATTTGAGAATGCGTTAGAACAGGCAGGAGGCCAAATGTATCATGGTCGCACTGTGCTTCAGGATAGACGGTTACAACAAGCACACAAAGAGAAAGTAGGAAACAGGCTACACGCTATTGAGGTAGAACGCCGAAGGCTTCAACGTGAGGTGCGTAACTTTCAAGAAGAGGAAGCTCTTCACAGTAGTGCTCAAGAGGATGTAGTAGAAATTACACAGAATCTCGAGAAGCAGAGATTTAGTCAGACGCTTTCATTTACAAAGGCAAAGCGATTACTAGCGCGGCTAGTCTACAGTGCAGGGTTACATAGGAGTGGTTCTCTTAGAGCGGTATCTGCTGCAGAACAAGTTCTTGCATTACGGAATCAAGATCAGCAGTTATCTATACAACAAAGTTTGGTGCAGGCTGATTTTGAACGCAATGATATTCGTGTACGAGCAAGTACAGAACAACTTAGAGCTGCTCGACAAATGATGCGTCAGACACAAGAAGTGATTTCCGAGTTGCAGTCGTATCTCGCACGTATCGATGCGCAGATAAAACGCAGACAGGAAAGACGGGGTATTGAGGATGGAACGTTAGATGCTCAACACAACAAATACGAAGAAGCGAGGCCGCAGCCATTTGCGTTACAGTGGCCTGCAAAAGCGCGCATAACTGCAGGCTTTAGAGACCCGAGTTATCAGAAGTTCTTTGGTATCCCTCACAATGGTATTGATATCGCAGTACCACAGGGTACAACAGTTCGCTCGGCTGCTGATGGTGTAGTCTTTTTGGCTAAGGATGCAGGTATGGGATTTTCTTACGTTTTGATCGGCCACCTCGATGGATACGCAACACTTTATGGCCATCTTTCTAGTATTTCTGTAAAGAAAGGTGACTCCGTCGAAGTTGGGCAAGAGATTGGTAGAAGCGGTGGTGCAAAGGGTGGACCTGGTTCTGGTCTTGTAACGACCGGTTCGCATTTACACTTTGAATTGATTCGTAATGGATCTCGCATAGATCCTCTTTCTTTGCTTTCTGATGAGTAGTGTTGATCACTACAAGCGTATAAATCAAAAGTTACGGGATATGTCTGCTTAGATAGGCCTATCTATTTGGTCCAATCACGATGACAAACTCTCCCTTCTTTGTAATACTGCTTGCAGCATCTTTTAGCGTGGCGACTGTCGCGTGCACAGCTTCTTCATGCATTTTTGTGAGCTCCCTGCAGATGGCTACTTTACGATCTGGTTGATCTGCTAGTGCATCCGCAATTTCGTTAAGAGTTTTTTCGATACGGTGCACCGATTCATACAGAACAATCGTACGTTTTTCTTCTGCGAATGACTGGAACAATGTTTGCCGTCCTTTTTTGAGAGGAGGGAATCCCATATAAATAAACTGATTAATGGCAAAGCCGGATACACTGAGGGCTGCGAGGAATGCAGAAGGACCGGGAAGAACTTCGATTTGTCGGTTGTCGGTTGTCGGTATGCGGCTCACGAGTTTGTAGCCGGGGTCACTTATTCCAGGGGTTCCTGCATCAGAGACGAGTACGAGGTGCTCTCCTTTTTCTAGACGTTCTATGATGTAGTCGATCTTTTTATCATCGGTATATCCATGACAACTGATGAGTTCTTTCTTTTCAATATCCAAAGCTTTTAGGAGGCTTCCAGTTACACGGGTATCTTCACAGACGATAGCGTCGCAACTTTTGAGCGTTTTGATAGAGCGCAAGGTGATATCCCCGAGATTGCCAATGGGTGTAGATACTATTGAAAGCATGGAGCTTGGATTAGAGTATTTCTACGATTGATCCTGAGCGAAGTCGAAGGGCCGATAGGAGTGGATACAATGCTTAACACCCAGACATACTATCAAAATATTAAGCTTTTGCCCCTTTCTTCCTGTGAAATTTTAGGTATGATCTTATAGATTCCGCAGGGGGTTTTCTATGGCTAAAAAAGACGATAACGACGGCGTTCAAGAAGAGATGCCTTTCGAGGAAGAGGGTACCGATGCTGCTCCAGATGATTCATCTGAGGCTGTGGCGGTAGAATCTGAATCTGGTATCCCAAAGCCTGCACCTTTGGCAGAAGGAGGTGAAACGATTGCTAATATTGGCCGTCTTGTTGCTCGTCCAATTGTTACGGAAATGGAAGAAAGCTACCTCGATTATGCGATGAGTGTGATTGTTTCTCGTGCGCTTCCTGATGCGCGAGATGGAATGAAGCCAGTGCACCGCCGTATTTTGTATGTGATGCATGAGCTTGGACTTCGCAGTAGTTCTAAGTTTCGAAAGTCTGCAGCGGTAGTTGGAGACGTGATGGGTAAGTATCACCCACATGGAGACAGCTCTATCTACGATGCTTTGGCTCGTATGGCGCAAGACTTCTCTATGCGACACATGCTGGTTAATGGTCAGGGTAACTTCGGTTCTATCGATGGAGATAACCCAGCTGCGATGCGTTATACAGAGGCAAAGATGCAAAAAATTACAGAGGAGATGTTGCAAGATATCGAAAAAAATACCGTAGAGTTTCGCCCGAACTACGATGGTTCTAAGAATGAGCCTACTGTACTTCCTACAAAGGTTCCAAACCTTCTCCTTAATGGAACAGTTGGAATTGCTGTGGGAATGGCAACGAACATTCCGCCACATAACCTTGGTGAACTTATCGATGCTACGATGCATCTTATCAGTAATCCTGATGCAACAGTCGAAGACCTACTGGAATTTATTCAAGGGCCAGACTTTCCTACAGGTGGAATCGTGTATGACAAAGAAGTTTTAAAACAAGCGTATCTAACAGGACGTGGTTCTGTAGTTGTTCGTGGTAAAGCAGAGATCGAAGAAGGAAAGAACGGTCGTTGGCACATTCGTATCAACGAGATTCCGTATCAGGTTAATAAGTCCAACATGATCGAAAAGATGGCGCGACTTGTTACCGATAAAGTTATTGCTGGTATCTCTGATATCCGTGATGAGTCAGATCGTGAAGGAATTCGTATCATGATTGAACTCAAGAAAGATTGTTACCCACAGAAAGTACTCAACCAACTCTTTAAACATACAGAGTTGCAGAGCAGCTTCGGATACAACTGTATTGCTCTTGCGGATGGGCTTCAGCCCCGTCTTCTTAATTTGCAAGAGATGCTGCAGATCTTTATCGATCACCGAAGAGAGGTTATTACACGACGAGTAACGTACGATCGTGATAAAGCAAAAGAGCGTGCACACATCTTAGAAGGTCTAACAATTGCTCTTGATGACATCGATGCAGTAATCGAAACTATTAAGAAGAGTGCTGATAAAGATATAGCGAAGGAGAACTTGGTCAAGAAGTTCAAGCTCACAGAGATTCAAGCAGACGCGATCTTGCAGATGCGTTTGCAGACACTTTCTGGTCTAGAGCGTCAGAAGATCGAAGATGAACTTACTGAAAAGCGTAAGTTTATCGCTGAATGTGAGGCAATCCTTAAAGATAAGCAAAAGATCGATGTTATCATTACTCAAGAAACTGCAGAGATCAAAGATAAGTATGCAAACGAACGACTAACGACAATCGTTAAACATGCGGTTGGACAGTTCTCTGCGAAGGATACCATTCCGAACTCACCAATGATTGTAGCTCTTACTACTGGTGGATACGTAAAGCGCCTTTCACCAATGCAGTTTAGGTCACAGCAGCGTGGTGGAAAGGGGGTAAAGGGAATGACTACAAAGGATGAAGATGAAATCCAGACACTACAGCATGTAATGAACCATGATGATCTTTTGTTCTTTACGAACACAGGTCGTGTCTTCAAGCTTCCTGCTTACGAGCTTCCACAAGGGTCACGTATTGCAAAGGGGCAAGCGATTGTAAATCTCTTACAATTGCAGCCAGATGAAGTGATTACGGCAATTCTTAAATCAAACCTTGAAGATAAGACACATCTCTTTATGGTGACGGAGAAAGGAACAGTAAAACGCACAGAGCTTACACAGTTTGATAACATTCGCCGCAGTGGACTTATCGCTCAGAAAACTATTCCAGGAGACAGGCTTAAGTGGGTGCTTGCCACTAGCGGAAAGGATGAGATCTTGATTGTGACTAAAAAAGGAAAAGCGATTCGATTCCCAGAAGAAGATGTACGTTCTATGGGCCGCGCTGCTGCTGGTGTTCGTGGTATCAAGCTTGGAGTAGGGGATATCGTTGTAGAAGCTGGAGAAATCTCAAACTCTAAAACATCAATGCTTCTTGTAGTGATGGAGAATGGTCTTGGAAAAATGACCAGTGTAGAAGAGTATCGATTCCAAGGTCGTGGAGGTAGCGGTGTAAAGGCTGCACAGCTTACGGCAAAGACTGGTGAGATTGTTGGAGGATGTATCTTGCAAGAAGGTGAAGATGGAGATTTGATTTGTCTTTCTAAGCAAGGTCAGGCTATTCGTATGAAGCTTAGCGACATCCCTTCTCGTGGACGTGCTACACAAGGTGTTATCGTTATGCGTCTTAAATCTAAGGATAAGGTAGCCACAATGAGTGTAGTTATGGAGGATAAAGAAGGAGAAGAAGCAGTTCTCGAAGCTGCAGAAGACACTCAAGAAGAAGAGCTTGAGGCTATACTCAAAGAAGAACGTCGTGTAAAGCGTGCAGCTAATGCAGGAAAGAAGAAAAATGGTGAGTAATCCTTGCATCTGACCCCAAATTCTCTAAAATCTCCTCGTTATGAAGTCAGGAATCCACCCTCAAATCCACGCAAAGTCCAAAATTACATGCTCCTCATGTAATGAGGTATTTGAGATCCCAACAACTGTAGAGGAGATTACGGTGGAAAAGTGCCGAAATTGCCACCCTGTGTACACAGGTAAGGAACAGCAGGCTGCTTCTGGAGGACGTGTAGAGCGATTCCGCAAGCGAATGGCTGCACAGAAAAAGAAGTAAAGGAAATCGACGAAATCGACGAAAACGAGGATTATTGTTTTCCTTGATTGCTTTGATTCCCTCGATTTCTTTCCATAGATTCACCATCTGGCACTCCCCCCGAAAGAGTGCTATAATTCATATATGAATGAACGTCAATCACGGCTTTTAGAGGCCATAATCGATCAATTCATCCTGAGCGCTTCTCCCATTGGAAGTAAGAAGCTCTTAGAGTCTGGGACGTTTGAATGTAGTAGTGCAACGATTCGTAATGAGATGGGTCAATTAGAGGATGAAGGGTACCTAGAGCAGCCACATGTGTCTGCAGGGCGTATTCCTACTGCAAAGGGATATCGTATGTACGTTAGAGAAAGTATGAAGCCAACAAAGCACGAAGCTATTGTTCGTAAGCGCTTTGCGACACTCAAAGATCAATATCTCATGAAGAAGGATCAAGAGAAGGCGTACGAGGGGGTATCACTCCTCACACATATGATTCCCAATATTGCGTTTGCCACAGTGCCACACAAAGAGCGCGTGTATTACTTGGGGCTTAGTAATGTGCTCAAACAACCAGAGATACAGGCTGACCCTGCTATGGCATCTGGTATTGCTGAAGTGCTCGAAGAGCATCTCACTACAATGCTCGAAAACATCGAAATTGATGACCAAGTACGCTATTACATTGGCGAAGAGAACATCTTAGAACAGATTCACAGCTGTAGTCTGATGGTAACGAACTATCAGATTCGTGATTTTACTGGAGTCATAGGTATACTCGGTCCAATGCGTATGGATTACGGATACAATACTGTGGCTCTCGAACTTATTACTGACATGATTCAATCTGCTTAGAATGAAAGAAACACTCCTCTATGTTCGCGCCCCAAAAGAAAACGAAGAGCGTGGCCCGCTGTACGCGGAGTCGGCTATTGCTGCTATGCATTCCCTAAAGGGGGATGATGTACCGGTGTCACTCGAGATGGGTATGGGATTCGAAGGAAAGATTGGGTTCTTTGTACGGGCAGCCCGTGGGGCGGTGCGACTGACAGAATCACAACTCTATGCACAGTATCCGGAGATTGATATCGAGTACTTACAAGAAGACCCCTTTGCAGTGAAGGAGGGAGAGCAGGTGGTCAGTCTAGATTTGGTTCTGACAGATCCTGAGGTATTTCCTATCAAGCGTCATCCTCAGTTTGATGACATGCTTACACGTGTAAACGTAGATCCACTTGCAGGTATAACATCAACACTTGCACATTACTCGGTGCCTGGGATGCGTGGTCATGTAGGTATCATCATGAAGCCACTTACAGGAAGTTTCCGCAGACGTTCGTTGCGCTTTTTGCCGCTACTTTCTAAGGGAATGTCTTCGATTTCTGTACGTCATGCGAAACTGTTTACCCACATGCAACTTGCTCGTGGGTGGCGTCGTATTTTATATTTCCCTGTAGCAGTTTTCCTTGGAGGGTTTAGGGCGTGGCCGGGGGTTTCTAAGTTTGCTGGTAAAAGTCTTATAGCTATTGAGACAGACTCACATGACCCTGATTTTCAAGAAGAGCAGCAGGCATCTATGCGTTCACATGATCGTGAAGACTCTCTTTCTGCAGCTGCAGACAAAGTAAATCGCTTGATGTTTACCTGTAATATTCGCATCAGTGTTATTGCTCCTACTGGAGAGGCTGAGGCTGCTAAAGAAAAGTTGCAAGAGATAGCAGGAAGTTTCCGACAGTTTTCATTGCCACAGTGCAATGCTTTTGGATCTAAGAAGATCAACACAGGAGCATCTATACATCACGGGTTCAAAGAGCAGTCATACATTCTTTCCGTAGAAGAGATTGCAACTATTTGGCACATGCCAACGATTTTAGTACAGACACCAAATATTGATTGGGTGGTCAGTAAGAAGTTGGAGCCACCAAATAATCTTCCTCTAGCTGATAAAGAACCAGACCTTACAGTGCTTGGAGAGGCGGTATTTCGAGGTCAACGTCATACGTTTGGCATTCGGCCTGATGATCGCCGCCGACACATCTATACCATTGGTAAAACAGGCATGGGTAAATCTACTCTGCTGGAGAACATGGTGTATTCCGATATTCACTCGGGTAAAGGCCTTGCAGTTATCGATCCACATGGAGATTTGATCGATGACATCCTGAGGTTTATTCCAAAAGAGCGCAGTAATGATGTGATCCTCTTTGATCCATCAGATACGGATTTCCCGCTTTCATTTAATGTGTTGGATTGTTCAGATAAAGACCAACGAGTTCTTGTAGCTTCGGGTTTGATGAGTGTGTTTACGAAGCTTTGGCCGGATGCGTTCTCTGGAAGAATGGAGCACATCTTACGTAATACTCTGTTGGCTCTGCTTGAAGCAGAGGGGCAATCTATGTTGGGTATTATGCGTATTTTTGCAGACGATGCGTACCGCGAAAAGATTGTAGAAAAGGTCACGGATCCTATGGTGAAAAGCTTCTGGGTTGATGAGTATGCGGTCTGGACAGAGAAGTATAGGACAGAAGCGGTAGCCGCTATTCAAAACAAGATTGGTCAGCTGCTTTCTACTCCACTTATTCGTAATATTGTCGGACAGGTAAAGAGTAGGCTTGATATCCGCCATGCAATGGACAGTGGGAAGATCATTCTCGTAAACTTAAGCAAAGGAAAACTAGGAGAAGACAGCTCTGCGTTCCTTGGTTCTATGCTTGTTACTAAGTTCCAGATTGATGCGATGAGTAGGGCAGATATTCCAGAAGAAGAGCGACGAGACTTTTATCTTTACGTGGATGAATTCCAGAACTTTGCAACAGAGTCCTTTGCAACAATCCTTTCTGAAGCAAGAAAGTACCGTCTTAACCTTACTATGGCTAACCAGTACGTTGCACAATTGCTCATTGGTGATAACAATACAAAGCTTCGTGATGCAGTATTTGGAAACGTGGGAACAATGATCAGTTTTCAAGTAGGATCTGATGATGCAGAAGTGCTGAGTTTGCAGTTTGAAGAAGTGGTAACTCCTAAGGATATTCTCAGCCTTCCAAAGTACCATGCTTATGCAAGACTGATGGTGAATGGTATGACGAACTTACCGTTCTCTGTCAGCACTCTCCCACCTCCTGAGTTCGAGCAAGATGCAGGACGTGTTGAACTTATTCGTAAGCTATCTCGAGAGCGGTATGCAGAAAGGCGAGAGGTTGTAGAAGAAAAAGTTATGCGCTGGGCTGCACAAGCTGCAGAAGGAAAGAGTGATGCTAAGAAAGATGCGAAAGCAAAGGAGAAGGGAGAAGAAGAGATGAAGAAGGCTCGGAAGAAGGGGATGAAGATTGAAGAATATCGTGCTTGGCGTGACAGAGAGATGTGGCTGAATGACTTCAACATGCTTCGCAAACAGCATCTTCTTGAGGAAAACCTTTCTGATGCTCAAAAAAAGGAAATGGCAGACTTGGAAAAGAGGCTCGAGACATCAGGTGGTGTACCTGAGGTCAGCAAAACATTGATAGCTGAGATGGAGAAGCAAAAAAACGGAAAACGGAAAACGGAAAACGGAAAATAAAGCCTCCTTTCAGTTTTCCACTTTCCACTTTCCACTTACCTTGTTCCTCCAGCTGTGTTGTATGTTCGTGGTTTACCGTGCGCGCAAACCGAGTAGCGTGTTCTTGGGGCTATCTCTCTGCGGTAGTCATCGTACTGACAATCTGAATAATTTAGATTATCTCCGTAGGATGATACTCTGCGGTAATAATTCTTCGTGTTGTTATCTGATGGTCGATTACTATCGATGTAGCTGTAGACGACGCAGTCTCCCCATGAGTTTTTGATCTTACATTCAAATCCTGGGTAGCGTGTTACATCAAGACCACGGTAGGGGTTTTCCCACTTGAATACACTTGGCACCCAGTCCCAACTCATAGCATGAGTTGTAGTAGGCGCTGCTAAACTTGCTGCACAGAGCAAACCGGCCAAAAATGAAGGAAACCGCTTCATATAGCGGAATATCCTAATTTCTAGGTGGGGTACTGTCAACGAACTACTGCTTCTTTTTGAAGAACGAGATTCCGCCTATAGGCACAGTCTTTGCTGCAGGTTTGCGTATTCATGGCTTTGATACATCGTACGCACATCATTCCAGGCTTCTGGCACTGCTCACAGGCGATATGCTGGTCTCCTGGGTCTCCACAGTGTGGACAGAGCCCATAGCGCTCTGAGGGCTTTAGCTCTTGATTTACGGCTACTCTGTGGTCGAATACGAAGCATTCTCCCTGCCACTTCTTATTGGGCCTTTCTTGCATATAGCGGAGGATGCCTCCATCAAGCTGAAAGACGTTCTCATATCCCTGTCTCAGCATCTCCATACTGGCTTTTTCACATCGGATTCCACCTGTGCAGTACATCAGAACTTTCTTATCCTTAGGAATACCGCATTTCTCTACGTATTCAGGAAATTCCTGAAAGCACTGCAACTTAGGGTCTACAGCACCTTCAAATACACCAATCTCTGTTTCGTACGTATTCCTTGTGTCTAATATGACTACGTCTTCAGAGTCGATCATCTTGTCCCATTCCTCAGGAGTTATGTGATTATTTTTACCATTAGGCACGATCTCTGTATCTCCAAGAGAGACGATCTCTGAGCGAATCTTTACGAACCATCGCTTGAAAGGTTGTTCATCGGCAAAGGAATCTTTGAAGGTGATTTCTCCGAATACCTCTTCCAAGTGATCCTTCCACTGCTTAAGCACTTCTTTAGTCTCAGCTGCAACAGTACCGTTTATTCCTTCTGATCCGAGAATTACGAGCCCGCTTATGCCAATTTCTTCTCCAAATGCAAAGAGGCTTTCTCTGAGAGAATCGGCGTCCTCTTCCAGAAGAGGGAAGAATTTATAGTAGGCTGCTATATGAAACATGGTTCTATCATAATCATGAAATGGCATATTTCAAAAGGTTCTTTGTAGTAAAAAAAGCCCCCGAAGGGACTCTTTTTACAACCTTCCTCAGTCTAATCAGTATCGTTAATAGGTGGAGTAGTATCGCGTGTACTCGTACTCTTCGTAGTAGTTATTGCGGTTATTATTGCGGTTGTCCCGCATGTTTTGTGTAGTGGACTGCGCGTTAAACATTGTACGAAAAGGATAGGTTTCCGGGTTAAAGAAGTAGGGGTTCTGTGTTGGGTAACTAAGGCAGGATCCAGCAATATCTCTGTAGTAGCATGTGTAACCTTGGTTATAGCTTGCAGCTTTTGCAATGTTCATTGGTAGCAATGAAGCACTGATGACTGTAATAAGAGCCAGTAGTGGTAGAAGTTTTTTCTTCATAGTTTTTTTGGAAAGGGGAGTAGCGTACGTCGGGTAATTTTCCTTGGCAATAGCCTGTTGTATACAAAAAAAGATCGATACTAGATCGACCTTTTTGTGTTTATGTTTCTCGGGTGACTATCAGAGTCGGGGGGTTGAAGTTGACCCTGAGTCGGTAGAGATGAAGTGAGAGTAGGCACTCTCATCTTCCTGCCAAGCTACGGTCTCTTATTTATACTCGCGACCATACGAGACCCCGTAAGGAGGCTCCAAGACAAGGGCGAACCCAAGGGAACCAAAGGGAATTAGAGTTGCATCGTCCAAGATCGCCTTTGATTCTTGGTGATGTCTACGCTTAGCAGAGAGGGCGCTCAGCACGTAGAGGCGCGACCACGCCTTGCCACGTTTCAAAGAAGTGGTTGATCGGGAAGAACGTACGCCGAGACACGGTGTTGAGCGATCTCTCTGCAGATGGCGGTGTTGTGAAGGATCTAAATGGGTCGGGACCCCGGTGCTGTATTTGTTTTTATGTGACTCCTTGTGTTTTTGTTTTTGGTCGGAGTCCCGACTTGGGTTTGAAGTGCTCCTAAGTTTGGGAGCGGAGGGCAGTCCTTTAGAGCAAGGACAACGGCTGATGGACTTAGCCTCTTCGCGAGGTAGGGATCTGCATTTGCAAATCACCACATCGTACCGCTCTCAGGATTTCGCGCAACTTTTAGAGATAGCCCTAAGATATACTTTGTTTCATGCATACAAAATTTATACAATAGTTAACATTTAACTTTTTCTCTTTATATAAAGCAAAACAAAGAATCATTGTTCAAATAATTATTACATCATAAAAATATGAAATTAGTATTCCATTCCCATCATTACTCTGTAGATGATCTCTGCCATGTCGCCACGCGTAAGTTGTTGGTTTGGGTCTGAGAATGTAGTTGGAAGTCCTCCTATCTGTGCAAGAGCAAAGACGTAAGGCTTCCACCATGTTCCAAGATTACTTTTTGCATTTGTTTCTATGCCAAATGCCCCAACAACAATTTTGGCGGCCTCTGCTAAGTTGACAAGAGCCTCTGGCCTAAATGTTCCATCAGGATATCCATCAATCACTCCATCTTTTTTTGCAATGCACACAAAGTCTACAAACCAGTCGCTCTGGGAAATATCAGAAAAGAGGTCATCAGATTTGCAGGTATCAATTGCATTGATTGCATAGTTTGCCGTTACGATAATTTTTGTAAACTCTGCACGATTGATAAGCTGATCTGGCTTAAATGAGCCATCATCGTATCCTTTTACAATTCCTTCATTTTTTACGAAGCTAATTGATTCAATGTTTCTGTGGCCAGTGTGAACATCAGTAAATATTTGTGAGTCGTTATCATCTTCTACTTTTGGCTCTCCTTTGCCACCACTAAACTGACAAGGTTCTACTAGGTAATTGATTACGGTGCTTCCTTCGCAACGGGGGAACAGGTCGCCATTTTTACAGCTGTATGGTGTGCAGTCTGGAAGAGGTCCATCTGCATCTGCATCTGGTTCGGTTGGCGCTACTGGTGATGCGGATGTTCCATCATAGTCATTCAGCCAATTTACTAGCACTTCAGATGGCTCTGCTGTTCCGGAGCAGAGCCCTGTGCGATATTGATTGTCGCTTTGGTAAGCAAAAATAATCATTGGTTTATCTATTTGAAGCGTTATTCCACAGGCTGCACTATCTAATGCTGTAGCGATATCGATGTGTGCATCTGCTTTACCTTTCCATACTTTTTCTACAGAAACGGAGTAGTGGACTAGTTGATCATCGTCAAAGCCTACTTCCATGGGAATTGCTTGTATGACGAGGTCTGCATTATTGTAGTAGGCTGTATTGCGTTCGTTTTCTTCTTCGAAATACATACATGAACAAGCATAAGCACTCTGTGGAGAAACCACAGGGGCAAGGAGAACTGCAATGAGGAGAAGAGTCTTTCTCATAGAAATGACCGAAACAGTATAGCGCAAAAAGCTTCAGTCAACAGAGGTCTTGGTCATTTTCCTCTAACATTGGAGTACGGAATATTTGCTATCTGCATGCAAATATGTGATGGATTTTGACCATGGAGATTTCGTACCCAAGGGCACAGGAGGTAGATTAGCTCCAGTTAGAAGGAGTAATTCCAGGACACTCAAAACTACTACAGAGTTCTTTGACTTCACCTGCAATGCGGTTGAGGGTTGCTTCGTCTCCTGCATTGTCGATAGCTTCGGACATCCAGTCTCCTAGCTTGGCCATTTCATCTTCTTTCATGCCACGAGAGGTGATAGCAGGAGTACCGATGCGAACACCTGATGGTTTAAATGGTGGGTTTGGATCAAAAGGAACAGTGTTACAGTTGGTTACGATACCTGCAGTGTCCAATGCTTTAGCAGCATCACGCCCAGAGATTCCTTTGCTTTGTTGTGTCTCAAACAAGATCAAGTGGTTGTCTGTACCTCCGGTAACAAGACGGAAGCCGTGAGAGTTGAGTTTATCTGCAAGTGCCTTTGCGTTTGCAACAATCTGCGCTGCGTACGCTTTGAAATCATCAGTCTGAGATTCCTTAAGAGCAACAGCAATAGCTGCAGTGGTGTTATTGTGTGGACCACCTTGGAGTCCTGGCATAATTGCTTTGTCGATTTTCTCTGCGTGTTCTTCTTTACAGACAATCAATGCACCGCGAGGGCCGCGGAGTGTTTTGTGGGATGTGGTAATACCAGTGTCAGCCATTGGGTATGGGCTTGGATGTGCACCACCGATAATCAGGCCAGTAATATGTGAAGTATCAGCGTGAAAGTACGCACCAACTTCGTCACAGATCTCGCGGAATTTTTGCCAGTCGATCGTACGTGGGTACGCTGTGTATCCTGCAATGATCATCTTTGGTTTTACTTCCAAAGCTTGCTCCAAAATCTTGTCGTAGTTAAGGAGCTCTGTCTCTGGGTCTAGTTCGTAGGGTGATGAGTGGTAGGTTTTTCCAGAAAAGTTTACCTTCCAACCGTGTGTAAGGTGACCTCCATGTGGAAGTGCAAGACCCATAATAGTATCTCCGTGCTCTAGTATTGCGTGGTACACCGCCATATTTGCAGGGCTTCCAGAGTAGGGTTGTACGTTAGCGTGTGGCATATTAAAGACTTCTTTCGCTCTTTCTATAGCCAAAAGTTCTACGTCATCAATAATTTGCTGACCTTCGTAGTAGCGTTTTTTGGCATAACCTTCTGAGTATTTATTCGTAAGACAAGACCCTGTTGCTTCCATAACTGCATGGGATGCGTAGTTCTCTGATGGAATCAATCGCATCTTATCCCACTCACGCTTTTCTTCTGCGATGATTAAATCTCGGATAATGGGGTCAGTGTCCTTGAGTGCTGGTAGGTAAGTCATGAGAAGTGGAAAACGAAAAATGCATAATGGAAAAATATACAAATTCAGTGTATCACTTTCCGTTTATTTTTCTATCCAATCTTGGGCTGTAATTACTGCGTTCATGGGCACATCATGTGGTTCTACTGGAACATCATGTACAAGCTGACATTGGAGGCATGTGCCCCACAGAGGAGTATCTGGATGATGTTTTTTGTACCACTGGAGCCATGTGTCATATCCACCGGACCCTCTGCCGAGCCTGCGACCCTCGCGATCGAATGCTCTACCTGGCACAAGAACAATATCCACTTTCTGACTCCCAAGTTCTTCTGCATCTTTCGGAGGTTCTGGGATAGTAAATTCCCCGGGTGGAAGATCCGCAAGGTTTTCTGCTTTTCGGTAGATCATCTTTTTGTCTGGCCCTGCAAACACTGGAAGAAACACGGTATCTCCACGATCAATCAGATTTTTCAGCAGTAACTGAATATCAACTTCGGACTTTAGAGGAAAGTATGCACCTATCACCGATCCTTCGGGGATCTTCTCTAATAGAAAACGCGAGAGAGTTCTTCCTTCTGCACGTCTGTGATCTGTATCCATATCATCGATTCTCTTCTTTATTTCTAGCCGCAATATTTTCTTTTGTTCAGAGATGTGCATGTTGGGGCTGGGAGTTAGTAGTTGGGAATTAGGGCAATAGTACAATAACAAACCCTAACTACTAACTCCAAACTACCAGCCCTAGAATATTTCTGCTGCTGCATCTGCAAGGTTAACGACATCTTCGCTTGTGGTAACAGAAGGTGCGTCAAAGCTTGGAGAGCCATTTTCTAATTCACACTCCAGTTTAAGTTGTGTTTTAAAGATGCTTTTCATTACATCTTCTATTGCTCTACACGCTTGCGTTTCTCGTACTTTGTCTCTGTGGAATGCAGAGGAGAAGGAAACGATAACTTTTTTGCCTTCGAGATTGGTAATTCTCCCATTCTTTAGAGACATCTTTACTGATGCTGGAGAGGTTTGATTTAAAATCGTCTGCCAAGATTTTTGAATGCTTTCTATAGAAAGATCAGGTGCTTCTACTAGTGCATCTTGCAATGAAGGCTCGGGTGAAGATACTTCTTCAGATTGTTCTACTACAGGAGTTTCTTTTTCGCTCACTTCTGGTACTTCTGCAACTTCTATCACCTCTTTTTTTGGTTCTTCTTTTGGAACAGCGATAACGGGCATAATAGCTTTTGATGCTCCTGACTCTTCGCACAATGCAAGGAGTACAGATTCTAATACAAGGCCAGGAACGGGGCTGACGCGAATGTCTCGGATGGCATCGAGCAGAGAGCTTTGCAAAGAGAGGAGTGCATCCGTTGGTTTCTTTTCTTTGATGTTTAGGTGCACAGCATCACGCACAAGTCGAAGCATTTGCCTCGTAAAGACATCGAGCGGGACTCCTGCATCCTCTACTTTGGCGATGCTTTTGAGCACGGCATCTCTATCTTTTTCGCGAAGAGCAGTAAGAACTTCTTCTACGTACGCTTGCCCAGTGGCTCCTGTGCGCTGTGCAACATCTTCTATAGTAATATTTTCTAGAGAACGCATTTGGTCCAACAAAGAAATAGCATCACGCATTCCCCCTTCGCTTATATGGGCGATGGTTCGAAGGGCTTCACGATCTATAGTGATGTGCTCTTGGTCGGCTATGTACTGCAGTCTACGGATAATATCCTCTTCTCTAATATGTCGAAATGGGAAGCATTGGCAACGTGATTGCACAGTGACAGGAATTTTATTGAGCTCTGTTGTTGCCAAAATAAAGTAGGCATATGCCGGTGGCTCTTCGAGTGTTTTGAGCAATGCATTAAATGCTTCTTTCGTAAGCATATGTACCTCATCGATAATGTAGACTTTTGCAGATCCTACAACAGGAGAGAATTGAATCTTTTCGATGATCTCTCGCACGTCATCAATACCGCGATTGCTCGCAGCATCAATCTCTAATAAATCTACAATGCTTCCTTCGTCTACACCCTGCTCGATTTGTTTTTTTAGGACAGCGTCCTCAACGTCTTTTGTCATCAAAATCTTAGAAAGGATGCGAGCTACAGATGTTTTTCCTGTACCTCTGCTACCTGCAAATAGATACGCATGCGCCAGCTTATCTCCATTGGCAGCATTTTCTAGGGTGCTTATGACATGTTCTTGCCCATAAACATCAGCAAAAAGTTTTGGCCGATACTTGCGATAGAGAGACATTGGAGGGGGAGTATATCTTGATCATAGATTCGTGCATAGTTATTTGTGATTCAGATGAATCACTGTACTCTGTACGCACTATGAAAACACCCCTCACACTTCTCACGCTTACGCTCTTCCTTACTGCTTGCGGAGAATCAGAATCTTCTACACGGCAGCCAAAAGGAAACCCCAATGCGTCAGTACTTGTAGAAGAATTTGCAGACTTACAATGTCCGGCTTGTCGTGCTGCGCATTCAAAAATTACTACTCCTCTGCTCGCAAAATATAGCAGTGATATTCGTTTTGAGTTTAAACATTTTCCACTACGGTCTATTCACCGATTTGCTTTGGATGCAGCAGAAATGAGTGAGTGTGCTGCTGACCAAGGAAAGTTCTGGGAGTTTGTTGATATCGCATTTACCAATCAAGAGGACTTAAGCCTCGATTCTATTGTGGAGTGGGCAGAAGCTCTAGGGCTTGATGCTGATAAGGCGGAACGTTGCTGGAAATCTCATAGAAAGCGCGATACTGTTCTTGCAGATTACAAAGAAGGACGAGACCGTGAAGTTAGCGGTACACCAACCTTCTTTGTTAATGGAGAGAAAGTAACGACTGGAATCGATACCCTTAGCGAAGCAATTGATAAGGCACTTCAGGGTACGATGATGCGACTCTAAATGATTTAGTAATCATAGAGAGGACTGATCTGCGCAAATGCGTAGAGAAGTTCCAGTTTTGTATCCCATATAACTACTGTTCTGTAGGCAGTAGGATCTTGTAGATTTTCTGAAAGTAGGAATCCTTGTGCACCATATGGCACGTTTAATTCTCCAAGGTCAATAGCAGTCTCATCAGGGAATTCAACATCTCTAGGGTCGACAGTTTTGGAGAGAAATATATGTACGGAAGGACCAGTTCCACTGGTAAATGTAGGGCCAAAGTATACAGTATCTCCAGTAAAAATCACTTCGCCTTCGGTATATTCACCCATGGTAATAAATGATCCCTTTAAGCTTTGGCGCTGTCTCTTTCGTGCTTTTTTTGATTGCTTAAGCCAGTATTCCTTGGTTTCATCAACGATATCTTTTTTTGCGGAATCTTCGAGAATAGGATTCTCATTGATTTCAAGATTAACCATGGTATCTACCATTTGTTCTGCATATTGCTCGAGAAATAGGGGGTTTTCGAGTAATGCCTTCTGGTCTGGATTGTAGGTTCCACCACATGCAGTAAGCAATAGGGGGGCAATAAGGGCAATTGAGCGTATTTTCATAAGATTTAGAAGAAGATAGTGAGGTTACTATACTGACAGTGAGTTCTAATTCAAGGAAGAAAGGGGACCTACGGCGTGGTAGGTCTTACCATGACGATCTAATACTCGGGCAGCTCGTTTGATACGGTGATTGAGAGCGTAGGCAACGTAAGAATTTTTACCTGCAGATACATCCTTGTCGATGTAGTTCGTCCAGTACCAAAATGACCAAGTGTTTTTGTTAGCATTTGCCTGTTCGACGAATGCATCAGCACCACCACTGCTAGAAAACACATTTTGTGGACCAATGCCTTTGGTGCGAATGGCAGGCTGGTGGAATCCATCAAGATGATTGTTTTCATAGCCATCACCGTGGCCTGGCCCAGCGTGGCTTAGTCGGTCTGCAGTTTCTTCTATGGATTTCTCGCGAAGCGTATCTTCGATACCTTCGGTGAGATAGCCGCGCTCTTGGCACCATGTTCTGTTGTATACACAGGTGGTTACACATTGCAGACAAGCTGCCCCATGTCCTAGAGCTTTGCTGTAGAGTTTTTGATAAGACTGCGGAAGCAGGGACATGACAGAGTCGATTTCTTCTCGTGCCCAATGTATTTCTTCTTCTGCGTTGTCATTCGCCATTTCTATATCACTCTTATTACCAAAGGCCCTAAGATGCTTTTCCATAGATTGCAACTCTGCAATGTCTTCGGCAGAAGTTGCCAGCGGCCATGCTTTTGCTAGATGGTGTTGTGCTTCTTCCCAGTTTTCTAAATCGAGTGCATGACGCACTTTTCCTTTTGCATCTTGGATAGGAGTATCTTTAGGGTCTCCCATTTGAATGTGAAGTCTGCGTTCTGCTTCTTCTACATAGCTGATACGTTGCTCGAAACTTAAGTTTACAAACTTCTCTTCCGAGAGACGTTGCAACCCTTGGGGTACGCGCTCTTTAAGCATCTTTTGTTCTACTTGGTCGTAACGGTAACGCGCCTTTGCCCATCCTTTAATAAAGTTTTTAAGTTCGTGTAGAGTTCGTTCTCCTTTAAGAACATGTTCTGTCCAAGGGCCTACTTTATTACTACTGATATACCCCGCTGTGACTGCAGCCTTCAGTACGTTTGTGGTTTCTTTGTGGAGGAGGAGCTTTCCTTCTTTGTGTGCTTTTATTGCGGCTCTTGCCTCTGCGACCATTCCTTCTTTGGTATCAAAGTGTAATGCACGGAACTTACTGTTGTCTTTAAACGTGCTGATATTTTTAAATTGCTTGTCTGTTACCTCAGCCATAAGAGGATCTTTGAGGACAGTGTCGCGTTCTTTATGTACCTTCTGCCACGCAGATACATACGATGGAAATTGTGAGGTGACGAAGTATGTTTTTGCAGTCAGGTTCACTGTTGGATCTTTAAATCTTGCGATCCATTTTTTTCTTGAGCTAGCAGAAATTAATCCATTACTTACTGCTTTGTCTAATTCTGCTTCAAATCCAGCGAATATCTTTATTTCTGATGTTGCAAGTGGCAATGCGTTTTGCACTTCTACAATTAACTTCTCTCGCCATTCCTCAGAAAGAGTGTTGAGGAAGTAGTCTGAGTCGGAGAGTTTTGCTGCAAGACTTTTTATTTCTGGGTCAGAAGAGTGTTCGAGTGTTGCAAATTTAGAACTACGCAATACACCCTCTCTCTTTGCAGCAATCTTATATCGCTTTTCGAGGTAGTCTGGCAGAACATTTAAGATTGATAACTCCTTTTCTTTATAGTTTCTACTTTTATCTTTTACCCATTGTATCCATTCACCGAGAGAGCTTTCTGATATAACTCCAGCTGAAACAGCGCGTTGCAGGGGAGGGAGGAAATCTCCGTGATACAAATCCAAAGCGGACTGCATTTGTTTGGCACTTGTGGTTCTATAGAAATCTTCTGCATGTCCAATCTCTTTTGAATCATCTGGAGCGATGTTTTCTATCCAACTTTTTAGCGCTTCAGTTTCACTAGTAGATGCAAGGCCAAGTGTGTCGTGCGTCAGCGCAAAAAAACGATCAAACTTTGTACGCATAGCGCTATATTGATTCGATGGGTTTATTCCTACAGTCTCCGCTGTTTCATATGCCGTTTCTGTTACGTTCTCGTAGTGGGAAGACATGCCGACCAATTGTAGGTGGCCGTTTAAAAACCGCAATTGGTTTCTTAGAAAATTGTGGTAGGATTGGTTTCCTATGATCCTATCTGACAAAGATATTCGACAGGCAATTACCGATGGACGCGTAAAGGTCCAATCTGATCAAAAAGAGCCGTTCCAGCATATTCATGCTTCTTCTATGGATTTTCGTTTGGGAAATACGTTCAAGCTCTACGAGCACAGCAAGTTTGCAGTCCTTGACCCTATGAATCCGGATTCCTTCGTAGGAAACATGCGAACAATTACGGTTCCTGATGGAGAGTCCTTTATTGTTCAGCCAGGGGAGTTTGTCTTAGGGGTAACACAGGAGTCTATCAGCTTACCGGATGATCTAGTCGCACGTGTGGAAGGAAGAAGTTCATTAGGGCGTCTTGGTATTATCGTGCACTCGACAGCAGGATTTGTAGATCCTGGGTTCTCTGGAACGATTACACTCGAAATTAGCAACTTAAACCGCCTACCAGTGGCGTTATATCCAGGTATGCGTGTGTGCCAAATCGCCTTCGAGCAGATGAGTAGCCCTGCAGACATGCCGTATCACAGTAAGCCATTTAGTAAGTATCAGGGGCAGGTATTACCAGAGGAAAGTAGGCTCTCTATAGACCCAGAATTCGCCAAGGGTGCAAAGGAATTGCCAATGGGAGAGGAAGTCAAAGTGGGGTCTTAGGGCCTTGATATATTGCTCTGAATATGGTATTTAATCGTCTTCTTTTGGCTTCGGCTAACTGAAGATCGATCTTTGACATAACAAGCACAGTGTCGCAATAGCGATGTAATTCCAACCTAGTTAGGAGAGTGAGACATGCAGGAAACAAGAAAGCAGAATGGAACAATTCGATTTCTCTACGAGAATTCGGTGTTCCTGATCGTCGGAGCGCTCGTGGCGCTGGTGTGGGCAAATATAGATGCCCATTCCTATCACGACTTCGTGCATCTTCCGGTGATCGGAGAGCACGGAGCAGAGGGGGATCATCATGGGATTGATCTGCACTTCATCATTAATGATGTGCTCATGGCGTTTTTCTTCGCCATAGCGATGAAGGAAGTATTCGAATCCCTGTTACCAGGAGGTGCCTTGCATGGACGCAAGAAGTGGCCGCTTCCAGCAATGGCGACGGTCGGAGGAATGGCAGGACCTGCTGGCATGTATCTATGCCTCGTAGCAATGTTTGGCATGTGGGATGACTTTTCTCGGGGATGGGCGGTTCCATGTGCGACGGACATTGCGTTCTCGTACATGATTGCCAAGATCATCTTCAAGAATCCTAAACATGTGGCTATCACCTTCTTGCTTACTGTGGCAATTCTGGATGATGCTGGAGGACTCGGAATTCTCGCTGTGGGATATCCAAAGAAGCCACTTCAGCCTCTGTGGTTATTGCTTACGGCGGGTTCGATGCTCACGGCATACTCGTTCCACAAGGTGTTCAGGCTTCACAGTTTCTGGTGGTACATCGCTATTCCAGGTGTTATGTGTTGGTTCAGCTTTAATCAGGCTGGTATTCACGCAGCATTAGGATTGTGTCCCATCATTCCATTTATGCCTCATGCTAAGACGGACCTTGGAATCTTTGTCACAGAAGAATACGGTCGTCATGACACACTCAACGAGTTCGAACACTGGTGGAAAAAGCCAGTCGAACTCTTCTTGGGCCTCTTTGGTCTGATGAACGCGGGAGTCGTAATGTCGAGCGTAGGAGCTGGAACATGGATTGTTCTTTTCAGTCTTCTGATTGGAAAGCCTCTTGGCATTGTCGGGATGGCACTGCTTGGTGAGAAATGCTTCGGACTCAAGTTGCCTGATGGGATGACCCACAAGCATCTTGTGGTCGTTGGAGTGATAGCAGGTCTCGGATTCACAGTTGCACTATTTGTTGCAGCTGCGGCGTTCATTGAGCCCGGTCCCATTCAGGACCAGGTGAAAATGGGTGCACTTCTGAGTTTCGGAGCTGCTGGACTTGCAATACTCACTGCCAAGCTGTTGCGGATGAAATTGTAGCATTGCGGACGTGCTTGACGTCAAAAACCTTACACCGTTGCCCCCTTAAGAAAGGGGCGGCGGGTTTTTAATGTATGCGCTACACTCTCTTTTATCAGCGCAAAACGTCTTCAGCAGATCGGCATAATCCTATTATTTGTAGCAATACTTATTACAGCTGCAGGTTTACTTTCTCGCTGCTGGTATGAGATTACTTCGGGGCAGTTGCACTCCGATGCACAGATATTTCAGACAGTAGGGCGGGGGATGCTTAATGGGCTAAAACCTTATGCAGATTTGTTTGAAACTAAACCACCAGGAATCTTTTTACTGCACGCACTGTCCCTCAAGCTTTTCGGAGGTCCGTTTCTTGTAAAACTATTACAAGCGATCGTACTACTTGGTATTCCTGTTCTTGTCGTGATTCCTTCGATTAACATCGTGCAAGATCGCAGTGCATCGAGGCGGAAACTCATCAGCGTACTTTCTATATTGCTTGGGTTGCTACTTGCACTCTTTACTGCAGATCAAGCCGGCTTTGGTCTTACAGAGAGTTACGGAGCATGTTTAGTTCTAGCATATTTTGTCTATCTGATTTCCAATAATCATTCATCACTCACGCGATCTATTGTGTTGGGAATTTTGATGCTGCTATCTGTTGGAATCAAAGAACCATTTCTTCTGATTATAGTTGCAGGTGTTTTACTACTACAAAAGAATTTCTTTTCGTCATTTGTGTATCCATTTTGCATAGCAGTTGCTCTTGGGTTTATCGGATTACTTGTTCTGGGGCTTGCGAATCCGTTTTTCCAAATCTACTTACCACATATGCTTGGGTATCATGTAGTGCAGCATAAGGGGAGTTTGTTTTTGTATGCGTTAGAGATCTGGCGCACATTTATTAATCTTGGTGCGTACTCATGGTGGCTAGCACTTGCTGTATCAGCTCTTTGGATTGGTGTTGCCTATCAATCTCTTGCAACAAGAAATCGATCTTTGGTTCTTCGTTTTCTTGCCGCTTCATACTTGATGTTTATCGCTATTGCTACAGGTGGAGATTTCTACGGCCATCATTTTATTTTTGCAGTACCTATATACGCTGTTCTTTGGTGGATACTGTTGCAGCAGTTTCAAAAAGTGCATATCGGAATTGTTGTGGGATTTGCGATAACACTTATTGCTGCCGCAGTTACAGATACGCCGCTTTCGTATCAAGCACAGAGAGTATCTTGGCAAACAAGTGAAGAGGAGACTTTGCGAGTAGCTGGGGTGATAGATGCTGTAATGGAGCGCTGTGGTTGGGAAAGATATTTGCAGATGATTCCACGTGGAGGTGGGCCATATGCTTATACCAATACAAGTCCGTATGGTCCTATCTTTGTTCATTACTCTCGATTTATTGGGGCGAATACGATGTATCAGTCGGAATACATTCGAGCGCTACAAGATGCAAAGGTTGCATTGGTACTCGACATCGAAAATAGTAATTTTACGGAGTACACACTGCAGTATGTGCAGTCTAACTTTTCTCCAGATGCCCCTGCATGTGTAGGAGAGGATTTTGTGCAACCTGCTCCATACAGTCTGCTCTTTCGTCAAAGCTAATAGGTATGTACGATTACGTACTGTTGAATGAGGAACACGTCAGCAATCAGGCATTGATGATGGTTGGGACGATCACTGCGGTGGTGGTTGCGATTTTCGCAGGAAACTGGCAAGCAGAATTACTTGCACAGCAAATTGGTGGTCTTTGTGGAAATGGGATATGTGAACAAGGAGAAGACTCGGTGAAGTGCAAAGAGGATTGTAAAATAGATATTAGAGAATGCGAACCCTATGACTGCATAGATGCAACCGGAAAACGGCCACCTCGCTGCAGTGAAGATGGATATGTTATTAATTACTTGGTAGATCCTTGTAGGCCTGTTTGCCCTTCTATCTTATGTAGTGCTCCTCCGTTGGGATGTGAGTATGTATCGCCATACAAAACAAACGACCAAGGTTGCCAGGCAAACTGTGGAGAGATTGCGTGTGATGATGACTGTGTAACTGTTGATTGTGCTGCTCCACCTCCGGGATGTAAGTACATCAATTCAGAATATGATGGAGAGTGTATGGCTAGCTGTGGAAAACTGATTTGTGAATCACAACCTCCAGAAGATCGGTGTTCTACGATGCGGTGCTCAAATGGCTGTCGCGATGGACAGTGCATCAAGCCTGCTCCACCAAGAGTGTGTGAATACGGTTGGGAAATTTACCAAGCAGGAGACACATTTAAAGCAAAAGACGGATGCAATAAATGTTACTGCAACCAAGACGGAAGTGTTGAATGCACAGAGATGGCATGCGCTGTCGACGATGATGATGCAATGGCCGAGGAACGCTTTCGGTATGTCCAATTTGGATGTCGAGATGGACTGACGTTAAATGAAGGGAGTCCTACATCGTGTAAGTCGCGTAAGGAATGGAATGATTTTGTAGTAGAAACATGTAGAGATCGTTGTGATGATGAATGGTGTGGTGAAACTGCTATGAATGTATATGAATTCTGTAGTGGAGGTGATAGCGGAAGTGATGCATTCTGTCTGTCTGGAGGGCAGAGATATTATCCAGGTGAAAGTTTTATAGCAGATGATGGATGTAATAAATGTTTCTGCAGTGAAAATGCTACTTCAGCTTGTACCAAGATGGCTTGCATAGATCCTCCACAACCAAGTTATCCAAACCCAAATGACCCAACTGATCCAGATCAAGGATGCTTCTCATCGCAAGATTGCGGCCCAGGAACTATCTGTTCTGTAGAACTAGGAGAGTGTAATAGTGGTCCATGTGGCCCTGACGGTAACTGTGCTTCTGTGTGTACAGGTTCTTGTGTACAAAAAGGTTCTGATGACGAACGCAGGCCAGACCCAGGATACGAAGATGAAGTACGAACCGCACCTATCGAAAGCCATTTCTCTGATGCACAACCAACGTCACTAGAAGGTGAAGCGGCAAACACACTTGCCGGTGAGGATATTATTGGAGGCTTCGCCGATGGTACGTTCCGTGGTGGTCAGTCGGTGAATCGTGCAGAAGCTGCGAAGTTCTTAATGAAGGCGCGCTTTGGATCTATAGGAGATGAACGTAATAATGGTCGCTTCCTCGATGTTCGTGAAGGGGAGTGGTACGTGCGGTATGTTATTGCAGCTGCAAAACACGGTATTATTTCAGGCTACGCAGATGGAACATTCCGTCCTGCAAATACAGTCAATACAGCAGAATTCCTCAAGATGCTGAGCATCGCATTTGATCTACCACAGGACCTCCATCACGAATATACCGATGTTCCAGCTGGAGCATGGTTCGAGCAATATGCAGGGGTAGCAGAACTCTATGATTTGTTCCCAGGACGCCCAACAGGGCAGCTGCAGCCAGAGAAGCTCCTGACACGAGGAGAGGTAGCCATAGCTATCTACAAATTGCTTGAGGAATAGTAATTTGAGCCAGATGAGTGTATTGACTTAATCTATTTATAGTCTATAGTATATTTCTAATTTCCAATATTTATTATGATTCAAGAAAAATTTACGCCAACTACTAAACAATTAGAAGCGTTAGCGGCTGCACAGGGTAAGACTGCTGGTGCAAATGGAGAGGCGTTGACCAGTGAAGAGCAATCAAATGTAGATCGTTTGCTAGGAAGTGGTCCTACCAAAGTACACTCAGTTATTACTGATGCTGGAGAGCAGATTCCACCTGCAGAGCAGCACGATTCTTATGCTGGAAATGTTGTGTGTCAACAAACAGATTTCGAAGATAAATAACCTGTTACACTGCTTTGCGATGTCTATATCTCCTGATCGTATCCTGTATGAAGATGAACACCTGATTGCGGTGAGTAAGCTTAGTGGCGAGTTGACCGTGATGGCTCAGGGGGGTTCAAGTAAACTTTCTCTCTTAGATTTTGTGAGAAAAGATTACCCAGGACTTAAGGCAGTTCATCGCTTAGATTACGAGACTTCTGGAGTAGTGGTATTTGCAAAAAACAGCGAAGTAGAGAAGAAAATCCTGAGTAACAAATTTGATCAATGGGAGAAGACGTACCTTGCCCTTGTTATGGGAAGGTTAGAAAAAAACAGGGGAGCCATTCGTAAAAAACTACCTGCTCGTGGCAAGGGGATGGTGGAGGCAGAGACACTCTATACCGTACTAGATCGATTTGGGAATTCTACGTTTCTAGAATGCATCATCACGACAGGGCGTCATCATCAGATTCGAAAACACTTTGCAGGCATCGAGCATCCACTCGTGCTGGACCGTGAATATGGTCATGGAAAATTTAATCAGTTGTTTCGTCAAGAGCTTGGGTTCTCTAAGTTCTTTTTGCATGCTTCTGAAATCAGCTTTCCACATCCTATTACAGGGGATAAAGTGCATATCAAGTCACCAATGCCAAAGAGTTTTGTTGCGTGCATCAAGAAGTTGAGATCATTGTAAGAGTGTAGGATTTTCCCTACAATCAGACCAATGAAAGTTCTTTCTGCTATGCAGCCATCCGGCACTCTTCACCTTGGAAACTATTTCGGGTCGATGCTTCCCAATCGTGAGTATCAAGATACCGCAGAGCAGACACTTTATTTCATAGTAGATTTACATGCGCTCACGACAGTGCATGACGCTGAAGTTTTACGAAAATCTCGTATGGATGCTGCGCGGGATTATCTTGCTGCGGGGTTTGATCCAGAAAAAGCGATCATGTTCTTTCAATCCCATGTTCCGCAGCACACAGAACTCCAGTGGATACTTTCTACACTGACACCAATGGGTCTTCTAGAAAGATCAGTGAGCTTTAAGGACAAGGTACAAAAAGGTTTGGATACGAATGCAGGACTCTTTATGTATCCTGTTTTAATGGCTGCAGATATTCTTTTGTATGACGCAGATATTGTCCCTATTGGAAAAGATCAGAAACAACATGTAGAAATGGCGAGAGATATAGCACAGAAGTTTAATAATACGTATGGAGAAACATTTGTGCTTCCAGAGCCAGAGGTACGCGAAGAGGTAGCCGTTGTTCCTGGAACAGATGGCCAAAAGATGAGTAAAAGCTACGGAAACACTATTCCGCTCTTTGGAGACGAAAAAGCTATTCAAAAAGCAATTATGGGAACGGTGACAGATAGTAAGGACAAGGATGATCCTAAAGACCCTGAAACGTGCGTTATTTATCAGATTCATAAGCTTTTACTCGATGATAGTGCTACATCCGCTTTGGCAGATGAATATAAGAATGGACTTCCGTATGGCGATGCAAAGAAGAGGCTGTTCGAAGCCTATATGGACTATTTTGGAGAAATGCGAAAAACACATGCATCTCTTAAGGATGACTACGTGTCAGATGTATTGGAAAAAGGGGCTGCAAAGGCTCAAGAACTGGCTCAAATAAAGATGGAAGCTGTAAAGAAGGCCGTAGGATTGATTTAGGACTACTTCTACATATTGAATAAAGTGGCTATTTTTGCTATAATAATATGAAACATACACAAAAACTCTTATGACTAAAAAGACCAAGAACTCTACACACGTATCGCGTGTTCTCGTCGCAGCACTCATCGGTGCTGTTGCCATCCCTACAGCGATGACAGGTCTTTTCCAGTCTATTGATGACGAAGGTATTAATGCTGTTCCAGTTATTGATCTGCACCAACGAGCAATTAATGACAGATCTCGTGTTCGCTATGTTCGTCGAAGCTATTGGAGAGCAGTAGGGATTTACAATGAATTGAACCGTCTTGGAATAGAAGATCTTTCTCCTCCAGATATTAATGATATAGATAGTATTAATTACTACCTCGATCCATCAAACTTTGTTGCGATTGAAAGTGCATCAGAGGTTGTACATGGCGCTGCTCCTTATGGAGGAAGTGGCTATCTATCTTCTGTTTCTGATGCCAAACGCGAGTATAACAATCTATCGGAGCGTTATCGTGACCTCTTAGATGGGTACATCACTACAGGATTCTGCCCAGGCACACTAAGGCAGTATCACCTCGCAGGATTCTACAACCTTTGTGTCACATTGCTTGACGAGCATATTGCCGCAGTACAACCGAGTCTTTTAGATCGTAGTTCATATCTTCGTGGATTCCAGTCACTAGGATTTGCTCCTCTACGTAATCTTCGCCATCGTCTAAAGGTTCTTGAAGAGTCTCTTATTTACGAAGGTGGAACATCTGTTCGTCCTCGTACGCATAGTGGATTCCGTCCTCGCCCATAGTAATGAAACGCCATCCTTACTCTCATCACAGGCTCGTGCTTGCAATCCTTGTTGGTATTGTCGCAGTTCCTATTACATCAACTGCGCTCTTTATCCGTCAGGATATTCAGCCACAGGATGTTTCTGCTGAGGAGCTTCGCCAGAGTGCCATTGGAGACCGTAGTCGTTTGCGCGCTCAGCGCAGACTGTACTGGCAAGTTATAGAACGTATGGAGTCTGGTACTGTGGATATTGATAAGCCTGACATTAATGATACAGATTCGCTAATGGATGCAATGAAAGATCCAGTAGAAGAAGTACATGAGGCTGCTCCAGCACCGGTAAGTTCACTAATAACGAATCAGTTGAATACACAAGACAGAGGATTGCTCCGCCGTTATTCACGTGCAGGGTTCTGTCCGGTATCGTTACAGAATTTCCGTATTCCAGGTTTTTATCAACTTTGTGTTTCCCTTGTTGGTTCTGCTGTAAAAGCAAAGCCTGTTACAGGCCTACTAAATCACAATGCAAATCTGTATCGAATGCTTAGGCCTTCTGCACCAAATATTGGTAGGTTTAAGTTGCGCATGCAGATGATGCAAGAAGCGAATGATCGTAGTAATCGACGTAGTTCAGGTGTTCTTCCCGGTCGTCCTTCGACATGTGTGATGAATTTGGACTGTCAGATGCCGAGGTATAATAACTAGGGTTAGGGTTAGGGTTAGGGTTAGGGGTATACTTTAGATGTGGATCAGCATCTTGTTTTAGCGTCGGCAAGCCCACAGCGAAAACGATTACTCGAAGGATTGGGGCTGGTATTTAAGGTACATCCTAGTAATTTTGATGAATCTACATGTACAAAGACAGATCCAGTAGAGCGTGCCGCGCATCAGGCATATCACAAGGCAATGGACATCAATGATCAGTTCCCAGATAGTTTTGTTATTGGTTGTGACACACTTGTCGTCTCGCAGGATGGAGTGTTAATGGAGAAGGCTCCTGATAGTAAGGCTGCGAGAGAAATGGTCCAGAAGCTTTCGGGGAAAGTATGCAACGTGCACTCGGCACTTTCTATTGTAGATCCAGAGCAAAAGCATCATGAAGGAGTATCTTCTTCTGCTGTGCGATTTAAAGAACTTACTAATGAAGAACTTGATTGGTGGATGGGGACCAATCTTTGGAAGGATCGATCTGGGTCATTTCAAATTGATGGACCTGGACAGTTTATGATCGAAGAGCTTCGCGGAGATTGGAGTAGCGTTGTTGGGCTTCCTATTTTTCTTCTTGGAGATTTACTCAAGAAGGCGGGGTATCACATCTTTGTCTGAGTCCACTCCCAGAGTTCATCAAAGATATCAGCAGTACTAGCAGCGCACGTGTAGCCGCCTTTGGGGTTACCGGGTTCTTGAGGTATGTACGCCATCTTTCCTCCTGCCTCTTCTATCAGTAAGAATCCCACTGCAATATCCCAGAGGCGAATACCATCAAAGAACACACCATCAGTATGTCCCATCAGTATCTCTCCTAGCTCTTCTGCAGCACACCCGTAGTTCTCTATGGAGCGGCAAGGAGGGAGTGTCACGTGGAGGACTCCGTTTATATCTTTACCTCTATGAATAAGATTGCAGTTGAGGATTGCTTCTTGCAGAGTGCCTGTCTTACGAAGTTGTACAGCATCTCCGTTAAAGTAGGCACCAGCACCTTTTCCACCCCAGAACCATTGATTCAGTAAAGGCATGTGCATGGCACCTGCCAAGAGCTCTCCGTCTTTTTGCACTGCAATGATTGTGCCGAAACTATGTTTTCCATGGATGAAATTTGTGGTGCCATCCAGTGGATCAATGATCCATTCGTATGGACTATTTGGATCTCCGATATCTTCTGCCCCTTTTTCTTCTCCGATAAATCTATGATTTGGAAAATGCTTCTGGATCGCTGCAACTATAGCTTCTTGGGTACGGCCATCGATTTCAGTAACAAGATCTATAGCTGATGATTTAATACTTACATCAAGCTGTTTCGAACCATTATGCACAGCGTCATACTCATACTCAAGTATGGCTGTCCCTACTGCAGTTGCTCCGCGAGCTATTTCTATTAGCTTATCGATAGAGATATCACTCATATTGGCAGATTGTCGCTACTATCATCTTTACCTATGCGCTCTCCGACATCATCACCGAGATCATATTCTCCTGCTTCTACAATAGCTTCCTCACCATTATTGGTGTTATCTTTATCGTCATCGTCGTCTGTAAAAAAGTGAGTCATATCAATAGAGTAATGCAAAGCTTAGATCGTTGGCAATCGATAGTCATATAGTCCTTCTCTAGCTTTCTTGTATCCAGGCATAGCCCACTCTACCCAGTCCCAGTATTGAGGGCTGTGATCTGCGCGTTTTCTGTGGGCTAATTCGTGGAGAATGACATATTTGATAACTTCTGGACGTACAAAGAGAAGAGCTGAATTAAGCATGATTGTACCGCTTGGACTACAGCTGCCCCATTGAGAGGAGGCGAATTGCAACTTCACATCAGAGACATGGACGCCGAAGGTCTCGTCATTGAGCTTCATTACAAGCTGTTCGACGCGTGAGAGCTCCTCTTTGGCTACTGCTTTCCAGAGAAGTCTGTGAAGCCCCTTGCGGCGCATACTTGGGCCAATCTGGACGTTCCAGCCACGTGTAGTGCGACGCATAGAGGTCTTCTTGCTCGGTCGTAGGCAGAAGCAGTACTTTTTTCCATTAGCCAGAGTAATGGTGGCACTCTCTCCCTTATCAAGAAGCCTGCCAAAAGGGTTAATGAGGATTTTCTCCTGCTCGTCTTCTACCTGCTTGAGCATACGCTCTAGTAGATCGTTGATGTGCTCTTTTTCTTCGTCCGTAGAGAGTCCTTTGGCAAGCCTAATGATGATCGTATCATCACGAAACACCGCACGACTATGCTTGTTTTTTGTGCGTTCAACCCGGTGACGAATAGGATGTTTTTTCATGTGGGCTGACGAGTATACATGCTCGTCAAGAGGGGGGCTTTGGTCGGGGGGTCGACGAAGTGTTCGGGACATAGCAAAGAGCAGCTCAGCTTTTTTAGCTTCCAGAAGCCATTCAATTTTTGGATTACTAGTTTTCCGCATTAGCTTGCTCAAGTTCTTTGTTCAACAATGCTGCTTCGAGACCCTGTTGGATGCAAAATTTTACGTCGGATTGACCTTGACGAAATGCTGGTATCAAAGTGTCATTATCTTCCAAGGATAATAAGGACTTTATCTGCTCTTCTTCGGTCTCAAAACACGTGATTGCCATGTCGATTTTTGCCAGCACACCTCCTTCGGGGGCAGTGTTATTTTTCACAGTTTCGAGACGAACGATTATGTGATTGAGCCATGCCAGAGTCCTGCTGATGCGTACTTGTGTCATGGCAATGTCCTTATTAGGAAGATACGTTTGCGCCAGACTTTTCTTTACCTCCTGGAGATCTTCTTTGCTCTGATATGAACCACTGTCTATGCCCTTAATGACAGCAGAAATAGCATCAGAAAGGTTCTGAATATGGAAAATAGCACCAGTGATATATTGCCCTGCAGGGCCTGTCAGAGAGAAGACATAATGTTTTTGCTTTCGGAGTATTTCGAGCTCCGAGCTGAGCACGGCTCTGTAGCAATTCTGGGTAATAGGTAACATAGACCCAATATTGGCTTTGCGAATGTCTGTACGACACACTTGGCGTATTTCGCTGAGCTTCTCTCGCCTCGCTTGATTTCCACTTTTATACTCCTGGTCCAGTTTTCGACGGTTCATCATGTTAGCCCAGAATCCTTCATTCCGAGCTTCTCGAGTATTCCATTGTTGCTCTTCGGCTGATTCCTTTAATTGCTCTGAAGATGCAGAAGAAGCAGAAGAAGGGTTTGGTGAGTAGGTTTGCGGGTGCTGGTAATCTGTTTCTATAACATAGGCAGCTGCCGTAGTGGGTAGCAGGATAATGCTGAGCACGATGAGAATCCGAGACGTAGGGGTCACGGTAGCTTAGTGTAGCAGATTACTTCGTATACCTGACTAGAAAGATCACAGTCAGTGCATAGAGCAATGCAAACTGACAATAAATTGATGAATAATCGTAGGCAAATTGTGGATATATAGCATACAAAATAAGGAGAGTTACAATACTACTCGTTAATACAAACTGCATCGACCAAATAAATAAACCTGTCCTTTTTAGTAGAGGTACGCACACAATTCCAGTCATTATCAATGCTGTTACAGCAACGATGATGCTGCTTGTTACCCAGGAAACATCTTGATTTACATTTGTCAGTAATGAATAAAGGAAATAAAACTGCCCTAGGAGTATTGCTATTGGCAGCATGAGAATTGCAATTCTCGTTGAGTGTTTCAACTGCGAAGAACATTCTTGCTTGGTGATAGTATTCGTAAATGCCATGAATCCTATTCCAGGGTAGATAATGTAATAGGCTAAGTATGTGATCATAAGATATTGGTTTTGATTAAATATCATGCTTTGGATACTGACATGCAAAAGATTGCATCCACCACCCAGAATGAAAGAAGGATGTATCAGTGCTAATCCAGAAAACAAAGTCGCAAATATATACACCTCTTTCCGTACCTTCTTTCCGGCAAGGCTCATTTCCATGTGGTACATCACGGCTGGTAAAAACGTATAGGTTGCAAATCCAATTCTTGCCCACAGATTTACGTATTCCGAAGAGCAGAGCATGAATTCTGTGAGTTGATAGAATCCAAGTAGGAATATAAAGATCGGCATCACTATAAATTTGCGAGAGCGAATCTTTTTAAGTAGATATCCGCATACTGAAAATTCAGTTGCAGCTGTTGCCAGTGAGACTATGGGTGTAAAGCACATTTGCCCTACAGCTTACGCCTTAACCCGCTCAAGAACGAGCCCACCAAGCTGACCAACAACTGAATCTATATCATCATTGACGATCAGATCATCAAATAGCTCACTTCTCTTCGCAAAGAATTCAAGATCTGCTTCGGCATTCTTCATGCGGTCTTCGATCTGCTTTTCGGTATCTCGACCACGATCACGGAGTCTGTGTAGTAAGGCGCTGAGCTTTTGTCTCTTACTTTTCCCAGGTGGCATCAGGCCAAAGGAGAGGATAGATCTGCGTCCGTAATGAGAAGCAAGCCCTTGGAGTAAGTTCATCTCGGTAATAATCATGGGGATCTTCTTTTCCTCCCAGATAGCTTCGATATCTTCTGTGCGGTAACCGTACCAGCGCTTTTCATCTCGAGAGGGGATGCTTGTAGATGTAGCAAGTTTGCCTTCGTTTTTAAGGGCAAGGAATTCCTCTGGGCTGACATGAATATACTCATCAGCGTCACCTTCTTTTGGTTCTCTAGTCGTGAGAATAGGCACACGTTCTACATATGATCCTACTGTCGTAGAAAGTAGCAGAGAGACCGTGGTTTTCCCTACGCCAGATGGCCCTGTGAGTGCCAATACATACCCTGGGAATTCTTGTTTAACGGGCTTCTGTACAGGTATCTCATAAGAGATATCGTAGGTACGTAATCCCTGATCATTCACGCGACTCAATCTCATTTTTGGTAGCACTTTCATGCCAATAGTAAGGCTTGAGGCATCTGATGTAAGAAGTGGACTTGTGACTTTAGTCCCATCTTCTAATTCGATCAGTCCTATTACGCGAGGTCCTACAGGGAAACCTTCTGGAGGATGACGCACAGTAGTAAACGACAGAATCGTTCCTTCTTGCATCTTCTGCTGAAGATTCTTTTGGGCGCGGTGGTTGGCAGCAGGTGTATTACGCATAGGCGAGAATGTGAATGCCACAGGTAGCGGCAGCTCCACCAAAGTTATGAGCAAGTCCGTATTCAGACTTGGATTCTTTCATCTGTTTAGAGACATCGATTACTTGTTTGATTCCTGTGGCAGCAACAGGATGACCACAGGCTTTTAGGCCTCCACTCTGGTTGATGGTCATAGGATTTTCTTTTTCGTAGAGTGCAATTCCTTCGCCTGGATTTGCAAATCCCATATCTTCGAGAGAGATGAGAGCAGCGATAGAGAAGCAGTCATGGAGTTCGATGTGGCTAATATCAGATCGATCAATCTCAGCTTCTTCGAGGGCTGCCGTCATTGCATCTTTGGTTGCAGCGAAAGAAGTAACTGTTGGACGATCAGTAATACTTAATGTATCTGTGGCAAGTTGAGAAGCTGCAATCTTGATAGGACTTTTGAACTTGGTTGAGAGAATTACTGCGGCAGCTCCGTCTGAGATAGGGGAGCAGTCCAGCATACAGAGAGGGTCTGCAACTTTCGGAGAAGTGCTTATGCTTTCTGCTGGGATCTCTTTTCTAAATTGTGCGAAGGGATTACTGACAGCGTTCTTGTGATGACGAGCGCTTACGTGATTTAGTTGCTCTCGGCTGAGATTAAATTCATGCATATACCGAGAAGCGATCAATCCAAATATTCCAGGGAAGGTAAGCCCAGATGGGGCATCTTTTTCGGCATCCGCAGCACCCATAAGACCTGCTGCAATCTTTCCAGCGCTGATATCCGTCATCTTCTCTACACCTACTACAAGGACAGTTTCTGCCTTACCACTCTCTAGGAGTGCGCATGCTGTATGCAGGGCAACAGAGCCAGATGCACAGGCAGCTTCTGCTCGCAAAGCAGGTGGATGATGTGGCAACAGCGAGGCTGCCATGGCTCCTAGATGTGCTTGGTCACTTGCTACTTCTCCCAGCATGTTCGCTACCACAACCATATCGATATCGAGAGCTGTACAGTCTGCGGAGTCGATAGCACCGTCGATAGACTCCTCCATCAGATCTTTGATCGACATATCCCAATGCTCGCCGAAGCGTGTCTGTCCTGTGCCTGTGAGGTAGATAGGGGATTGCATCAGTGGCTTTTTACAAGTGATTGGTATTCGGAATATTGGATGTAAGTGGTTTCTCGAGTATCAGGTTGTAGCTTCACTCCATCTCGTAGCATCGTCATCAAGAATGCATCTGATCCTGCTCCTGATCCATAGGATACAAGGAGTATACGCTGATCTTTCTTTGCTTCTTGTAATACGTGCGCAAGACCCAGTGGGCTACAGGCGGAGTAGGTGTTTCCGATTGTTGGAACGATAAATCCGTGTTCCATTTGCTCTTTAGTAAATCCAAATTCTTTTGCGATGCGGTTAGGGAACTTGGCGTTTGGCATGTGAAAGATCACGTGATCAATTTCTTTAGGATCAATCTTTCCTACCTCAAGTATTCCTTTTGTCGCTTCCCGAACATGGTGAAAGTAGGCAGGTTCTCCGGTAAATCGTCCTGCATGTTCTGGATGGTCTTTCCCATTTGCTCTCCAGAAGTCTGGAGTATCAGTTGTAAATGATAGTGTTTGATCTATTTGGCAGAGTGCATTCTTGTTATCTGCTGTACCCATTACAAATGCAGCAGCACCTGCAGCGGCTGTGTACTCTAGTGCATCTCCGGGCTTTGCCTGAGCGCAGTCTGCACCGATCGCAAGCCCATGACTGATCTGCTTCGCGCGAATCATACTATCAACTATTTGCATCGCCGCTGTTCCTGCCTTGCAGGCAAACTCTAGGTCTGCACAGTGGCAGAAAGGATCACACTCAAGAGCACTGGCTACCATTCCACTCGTAGGTTTTACGGCATACGGGTGACTCTCTGATCCTACAAATACTGCAGATACTTGAGCTGGTTTAATATCAGCAATCTCTATGGCCTGCTTTCCTGCCTCGAATGCCAACGTGAAGGTATCCTCTCCGGCATCTGGTACTGTTTTTTCTGTTACCCCTAGGCTACTAATCATCGCATCTGCATCTTGTTTCCATGCTGCCGCTATCTCCTCTGCCTTGATCTTGCGAGAGGGAATAGATAAGCCGAAACCGAGGATGGCGGATTTCATCGGGCGGTATTTTAGCAGAGATTTAGCTCTGTAAAGCTATCTAGCCAGCTTTTTATGACTGCTGGCAAGCTTCTGTGAGGCCTGAGCGGCAAGGAGGCTGATCTCTCCTGCAAGCACTGCAGCACCAATAGACTCGGCTAATTGCTGAGAGGGCTTGAGGTTCGTATTCGGTTTCATCAGAAAATCCAGACACTGACGCTGGGCAGGGAGTTCTGTTCCTCCTCCACGTACTCCAACGAGCAGAGCGGGGATACGCACACGAATAGAAATACCATGTGCCTCTTCGGATACTGTCGTGTCAGTCATCGATCCTTCAA